>Ga0207687_10000023_pt1 | contig 217098 bp, 187 predicted proteins | sample KBSM54metaG_FD_184399 | JGI IMG/M metagenome (GOLD analysis project Ga0207687, IMG submission 184399) | Miscanthus rhizosphere microbial communities from Kellogg Biological Station, Michigan, USA - KBS M5-4 metaG (SPAdes) (version 2) | ecosystem: Host-associated > Plants > Roots > Rhizosphere... | reverse complement strand
CGCGGTGCCGCTGCGCGAGGCCGACATGGAGCCCTTCGAGATCATGGTCTCCGAGAGCCAGGAGCGGATGCTGGCGGTGGTCGAGCCGGCGCGGGTCGAGGAGGTGCGGGCGATTTGCGAGAAGTGGCAGACCGGTTCGGCGGTGATCGGCACGGTGACCGAGGGCGGTGCGATCCGGATCCTGCGCGGCGACGAGGTCGTCGGCGAGATGCCGGTCGAGGCGCTGGTCGACGGCTGCCCGCTGTACGACCTCGAGCCGGCCGAGCCGGAAGGCTGGATCTACGGCAACCGGCAGACGCTGGCCGCGGGTGCCGCGCCAGAGCAGGAGCTGCTGGCACTGCTGGGGGCGCCCAGCATCGCCTCCAAGCGCTGGGCCTTCGAGCAGTACGACTGGATCGTCGGCTCGCGCACGGTGCGGCGGCCCGAGCAGGCCGACGCCGCCGTCCTGCAGCTGCCCGAGGCCGGCAACGCGATCGCGGTCTCGATCGACGGCAACGGCCGGCGTGTCGCCTGTGACCCCTACGAGGGGACGATCGAGGCGGTGCTCGAGTGCGCCCAGAACCTCGCCTGCGTCGGCGCCGAGCCGCTCGGCCTGACCAACTGCCTCAACTTCGGCAACCCCGAGAAGCCGACCGGTGCCTGGCAGCTCGACCGTGCCGTCAGCGGCTTGGCGGACGCCTGCAACGCCCTTGGCGTGCCGGTCGTCGGCGGCAACGTCTCGCTCTACAACGAGGGACCGGAAGGTCCGATCTACCCGACGCCGGTGGTGGCGATGGTCGGCGAGCTGCCCGACCCCGCGCAAGTGACCGGCGCCGCCTTCCTCGCCGCGGGCGACGCGATCGGCCTGATCGGCCCCTTCGAACCAAGCCTCGCCGGCTCGGAGCTGGCGAAGCAGCGGGGGGACCTGAAGATGGGCCTCCCCCGCCCCGAAGTCGATGCGGTCGCCGCCTCCTGCCAAATCGTCCGCGACGCCGTCCGCGCCGGCAAGCTCGCCTCCGTCCACGACGTCAGCGACGGCGGCCTCGCCGTTGCAATCGCCGAGTGCGCGATCGCCGGCGGCATCGGCTGCGAGACCAACGTCGAACACCTCCGCGAGCGCGGCGCCCAGCCCGAGGAAGCCCTCTTCGGCGAGGGCCCCGGCGGCTTCCTCGTCAGCGGCGACCACGCCACCCTTGAAGACCTCGGCGCCGTCCTCCTCGGCACCGTCGGCGGCGAACAAGTCTCGATCGGCGCCGGCGACCGCAGCCTCTCGATCACCCTCGCCGAGGCCGAGCGCGCCTGGCGCTCGCTGGACAAGCGCGTGGACGTTTAGCGAGTCCGCACTTGACCTCCCTATAGCGAGGTCAATCTCGGTCGCGCTGCTACCGTCGCTTCATGGGCAAGGTCTACGACGGCATCGACCAGCATCAACGCGAGTGGATAGCCGAGCAGCCACTGTTCTTCGTCGGCACCGCGCCGCTCGACGGCGAGGGGCACGTGAACGTGTCGCCGAAGGGGCCGATCGGGACGTTGCGGGTGCTCGACGATCACACGGTCGCCTATCTCGACATGGTGGGCAGCGGCGCCGAGACGGTGGCTCACATTCGCGAGAACGGGCGGATCGTGGTGATGCTCTGCGCCTTCGAGGGGCCGCCGCGGATCCTGCGGCTGCACGGGCGGGGCGAGGTGGTGCCGGCTGACGATGAGCGATTCGAGGAGCTTTTCCAGCGGAGCGGGTTCGAGGCGCCGCACGACGTCGAGGCGGCGCGGCGGGCGATCGTGCTCGTCGACGTGACCCGGGTCTCCGACTCCTGCGGCTACGGCGTGCCGCTGATGAGCTACGAGGGCGAACGCCCCCACATGGAGGCCTGGGCGGAGAAGAAGATGCGGGTCGGCGGCGCCGAGGAAATCGAGGCCTACGTGGCCAAGAAGAACTCTGAGAGCATCGACGGCCTGCCGGCCTTCTGGTCCGCGAGTCCGTCGTAAGTCCGGTTGAGGCCGACTTTTCGCGGACTCGAGCAGGATCAGCCGGAGCGCACTCCCGGTCGGGCGAACGTCTGACCAGTCCGCGCTCGTGGTGGTTCCGGGAGAGCCTTGAGAGAATCGACGGATGAGGAAGCTGGCGGGAATGCTCGTCCTGCTGCCGACGTTATTGGTGGCAGGGAACGCTCAGGCGGCGGAAGTCGGCGGCAACTGCACCGATCCCCACAACATTCTGGTCGCCGGAAATGAGGCGGTCGTCTTCCCGCTCGAATCCGCGTCCCAGAACACGTTGCCGACGAGCAGCCCGATCACCGGCGTCGCAACCCAATGGACCGTCCAATCGGGGTCTTCCGACACCTTCAGCGAGCGGCTGAAGGTCCTGCGGACGGTGACGGGCTCGGACACCGTTGAAGTGATCGCCGACACCCCGCTACAGCCGATCAACACAGACAGCGGCTCCTTCCCGATCAGGATCCCCGTCCAGGCGGGGGATCGCTTCGGCGTCAGCGGTCAGGGAGCGCTCACCTGCAGCACCGGGAACGCCGCCGACGTCGTCGGCGCCACCCACCTCAACGTCCAGCCGGGGGAAAGCGGACACTTCGAGCGCCTCGGCGGCTACCGTCTCGCCCTCTCAGTGAGGGTGGAGCCAGATGCCGACGGCGACGGCTACGGCGACGAAACGCAGGACGGCTGCCCCGCGCTCGCCGCCTTCCAAGTGCCCTGCCCGCCCCTGGCCTTGACCGCCCAGCGCGTCGTCAAGCAGAGGGCGATCCTCGTCGACGTGACGACCAACAACGACTCCTCGGCTCAGGTCTACGGCCAGGTGAGCTGGAGGGTCCGACAGCCCGATGGCGGGAACCGGGGTCTCACGGTCGGGCTCAGCGGCGGTCCTGCCAAGCCGGTCGCTGCTGGGACCACCCTCACCCTCCGCGTCCCGCTTACGCGAGCGGTGAAGCGACGTCTCTCGCGGCTGGCTCCGCAGCACAGTCTGCGGGCGAAGCTGACGATTGCGGCCACTGACTCCTTCGGAGCCACCGCTCAGCAGAGCCTGGTCGTGCGGCTGCACGGCCGCGGCTAGCGCCGGAAGGCGCTGCTACTCTGCCCGGGTAGGCAGCCTGTCTGCCTGCGCGTCCGCCTTCGACCAGCAGCGAGGAAACGCGCTTTTGACTCCCAAGCAGGGGTTTAGCTTCGATTCTGAGGGGCCGCGCGAGGAATGCGGCGTCTTCGGCGTATACGCACCGGGGCACGACGTCTCCCGGCTTGCCTACTTCAGCCTCTACGCGCTGCAGCACCGCGGCCAGGAGTCGGCCGGGATCGCCACCTGCGAGGGCGGGATGATCACGACGATGCGCGAGGCCGGGCTCGTCTCCCAGGTCTTCGACGAGGAGAAGCTGAAGGCGCTGCAGGGGGACATGGCGATCGGCCACGTTCGCTACTCGACCACCGGCGGCGGCTCCTGGGAGAACGCGCAGCCGATCTGGCGCGACGACGGCCGCGAGGTCGCCCTCGCCCACAACGGCAACCTGACCAATGCGGTCGAGCTCTGGGGCGAGCTGAAGGAGCGCGGCTTGCAGTTCCGCGGCACCTCCGACTCGGAGATCATCGCTGCCCTGCTCTCCTCCCACGACGGGAAGATGATCGAGGACGCCGTCGCCGACGTGATGCCGCGGCTGCAGGGCGCCTACTCGACCGTGGTGATGACCAAGCGGGCGATCGTCGCCTTCCGCGACCCGCACGGGATCCGGCCGCTCAGCCTCGGTCGCCTCGAGGACCGCTTCGTCGTCGCCTCGGAGAGCTGCGCCTTCGACATCATCGGCGCCGAGCTGATGCGCGAGGTGCACCCGGGCGAGATGGTCTCGCTGACCGAGCGCGGGCTGGAGACCCGGCAGGTGGTGAAGGCCGAGCGCCGCGCCAGTTGCGTCTTCGAGCACATCTACTTCTCCCGCCCCGACAGCCGCCTCGAGGGCAGGGTTCTGCAGCAATCGCGCGGGCGGATGGGTGAGATCCTCTGGCGCGAGGCGCCGGTCGAGGCCGACCTGGTGATCTCGGTGCCGGACTCGGGCAACCCGGCGGCGGCCGGTTTCGCGCGCGCTTCGGGGCTGCCGCGCGACGATGGCCTGATCAAGAATCGCTACGTGGCGCGGACGTTCATCCAGCCCGGGCAGGAGCTGCGCAAGCACGGGTTGCGGCTGAAGTTCAACCCGCTGCCGGAGATCGTCGCCGGCCAGCGCCTCGTCGTCGTCGATGACTCGATTGTGCGCGGCAACACCACCCGGCAGATCGTCGGCATGCTGCGCGACGCCGGAGCCGCCGAGGTTCACCTGCGCATCTCTGCGCCCCCGATCCGCAACCCCTGCCACTACGGCGTCGACATGTCGACCCGCGAGGAGATGATCGCCCACAACCGCTCGATCGAGGAGATCGCCGACGAGCTCGAGGCCGACTCGCTCGCCTACCTCTCGATGGCCGGCGTCTACGAGGCGATCGGCGGCGACCCGGGCGAGTACTGCGACGCCTGCTTCAGCGGCAACTACCCCCTCGGCTACCCCGACGAGGCCGACGGCAAATACGCCCTCGAAACGATCGCGGCGGCGTCGGCTCCGGGCTGAGCCCGAGCCCGACACCGCCAGTCACGTCGCGCGCCCTAGCTCGCAGCCGCGTACAGCGGGCTAGGGGATGTGACTTCGTATTCGGCCTTCCAGGACGTTTTTTCCGGACAACCGAACCCGCTGAGCCTTGCCAGCTGCATGCTCAGCAACACCCGGGCTACTTTTGTGCCCCACAGCGTTCCGATCCCGATCGATCCTCCCCCGGGGACTCCATACACACAGTCCTGGCCGAAGTAGGTGAGTGTCGTTTCGATTCCTTTGGCTGTGATTGACGCATTCCAACCTGATTGCCAATGCAGTTCGAGACTAGGTTTTTTCAACACAGCTACAGGAATTTTGTAGAGCGTTTCAAACGAGAACTCAGTGCAGGAGCCGAAGGTAAAAGCTTCGGTGACAGCGGTGACTGTTTGGGTCGCTCCCCCTTCATTGTTCGTTTTGAATTTGAGGTTCGATTCTTCACACTGGATGATGAATTCCACTTCGGTGAGCGGAACCTCTTCTATGAGGGACCGCGTCCCAGATCGGAGATGTCCACTGATTTCGGTCCCCGCGCCATACCGGCTTCCGCAAGGGGAAGTTTCGGTTTTGCAGAGCACAGTCGCCGAGGCGGCGCTCGCGACGACCAGCACCACGCCAGCAGCAACCGCTGCGAACACGGCACTGCACATCTTCGGGTAGCTCATTTTCTCTCCTTGATCCCCCAGAGGGACTGGGTATTTGGGAGAGATATTACTCAGTTTATCTTGAGCTTTAGCTCGCCAGTTCCCGCGCGAGCCAGACGACGGCGCCGCATTTCGCGCCGAAGACCAACTGGCTGCCGACGAAGCGGCTGAGGCTACTCAGCGGTGACGGCGGTGCTTCTTGTGGGGCTTGTGCCTGCGGACGCAGCGCGCCTTGCCGTGCACGCGCTTCTTCTTTAAGCCGCGCTTGCAGTGCAGGGGCTTCTTCGCGGGCGGGCCGGGCGCGGGCGTCGCGGCGGGCGGTGCCTGGTTGCCTCCCGTTGCGCCGCCGCCGGCTCCACCGCCGTCGCCTCCGCTCACCTGCTCAAAGGTCGCGGTGACGTTGGTGTCGGCGTCGAGCGCGAGCTGGCAGGGAGCGGTGCCCGAGCAACCTCCGCCCGACCAACCGGCAAAGGTCGAGCCAGCGACGGGCGTCGCCGTCAGCACCAGCGCGGCACCTTCTTCGAAGTCATGGCTGCAGCTGGCGCTGCAGTCGATCCCGGCGACGCTCGACTTGACCGTGCCGGCGCCGTCGCCGGCGGTGGCGACGCTGAGCGTGTTCGGCAGCAAGGAGGGCGCTCGCAGGTGGAGCAGGAAGTGCCCCGCGTCGCCCCCGGCCCCGTCGACCGCCAGGTGGTAGGTGGTGCCGGGCACGGTGGTGAAGCCGACGCTCTTTCCGCCTTCGACGCACTCGCCGCTGCCCTCGTCGCTAGTTGCGACCGCCGTGAGGCCGGTGAGGGCCGAGCCGGTGTAGACGCCGACCAGCGGCTCGAGCCGGGCCGAGCAGACGTCCAGTTCGATTTCCCAGCTCTTGGCCGGAGTCCAGGAGAACCAGACCGAGTGGCCGCTGGCGTCGCCCTGGTGGTCGGGCTCGCCGATCTGATTCGTGGCGAGCAGGGTTGATCCCGGCCAGTACCAACCGGGCCTGCCGGGGATGACCGCCGCCGTCTCGAAGTCGTCGTTGGCGGGCTGCTGTTCCAGGGAGAGTTCGAACGACCCCTGGTCGCTGTCCTTGCCGTCAACCGCGATCCGGTAGGTGGTGTTGGCGACGGCCTCGAAGCTGAGACTGCTACCTGGGCCGCAGTTGCCGGGGCCATCGTCGTTGCTCTGGACCGGCGTCAGGCCGGCGAGCGTGGCGCCGGTGTAGACGGCGAGCAGGCTGTCGAAGTCTCCCTCGCAGGTGTCGACGTTGACCGTGCCGTCGCGCGGGGCGGTCCACTTGAACCAGACCGAGGAGCCGCCGGCCTCGCCCGCGTGTTCGGGCTCGCCCGCCTCTGCGGTGGCGAAGCGGTTGGAGAGCCCGCTCCAGGTGAGCGGCACCCTTCCGCCGAGGGTCGTCGCATCGGCGAAGTCGTCGTTTGCCGCCCTTCCTTCGACGATCAGCTGGAAGATGCCGCCTTCGCCCTTGCCGTCGACGGCGATCTTGTAGGTCGTCCCGGCCACGGCGGTGAATTCGGTGGCGCTGTCGGTGGAACGGCAGCCCTTCCGGGTCTGCCCGTCGTCGGCGCTCGCCACCGGCGTCAGGCTGCCGAGGCTGGAGCCCGTGTAGACGCCGAGCAACGTGTCGAAGCTCCCTTCACGGCTGCAGGTCTGCACCGCGACCGGGCCGTCGCTGAAGGCCGTCCAGGAGAACCAGACCGAGTGGCCGCCGGCGTGGCCGGCGTGGTCGGGCTCTCCCGCCTCCTTCGAGGCCAGTTTGTTGACGCCCGAGGAGTAGGTCGGCATGCCACCGTACATTTCCTGCGCCGCGGCGAAGTCGTCGTTCGTCGGCGGCCCTTCGAGGCCGAGGCTGAAGAGGCCCTGGCTTTCCTTGGTGTCGACCGCGATCCGGTAGGTCGTCCCGGCCACGGCGCTGAAGACGACCTCGCTGTTGCCGCCGCTGCGGTCGCAGATTTCGTTTGGCGGGACCGTGGCGACGTCGTCGTTGGCGGCCACCGGCGTCAATGCGTTAACCGCGGAGCCGGTGTAGACCGCCAGCAGGGTGTCGACGCCCGGGTGGCGGCCGCAAGCGTAGACGTCAACGGGGCCGTTTTTCGCTGCCGTCCAGGAGAACCAGAGAGATTGGCCGCCGGGATCGCCTGCATGATTCGGCTCGCCCGGCTCCTTGTCGGCGAACAGGGTTGAACCCCCGCTCATCGCCGAACCCGAACCGAGCGCTTGGGACGACGAGAAGTCGTCGTTGGCCGGCTTTCCTTTGATTTCGAGGAAGAAGATCCCGCCCTCGCCCTTGCTGTCGACGGCGATCCGGTAGGTCGTGCCGGCGACGGCTTCGAGCGTCGCCTCGCTCGCGACTTCCTGGCAGCCTGAGGGCGAGTCGTCGCCCGCGGCGATGGGGGTCAGGTTGGCGAGCGAGCTGCCGGTGTAGACCGCAAGCAGGGTGTCGGGGCTTTCTTCGAAGTACGGGCAGGCAGAGATCACGAAGGGGCCGGTTTCCGGTGCGGTCCAGGAGAACCAGACCGACGATCCACCGGGCTTACCGGCATGGTTCGGCTCGCCCGGCTCCTTGTCGGCGAGGGCGTTCGAGCCGCTGGCCGAGACAGTCGGCGTACTGGGCAGAGTTTGCGCCTGGGCGAAGTCGTCGTTGGCGGCTGCGCCTTCGATCCGCAGCGCGAATTTGCGCTCGAGGCCGTCCTTGCCGTCGACCGCGATCCGGTAGGTGGTGCCGGCGACGGCGTTGAAGTCGATTTCGCTGTCGAGGGTTCCGCAGCGCGGACGGGGGCCGTCGTCGTTGGCGGCAACGGGAGTCAGCGCGTTGACCGCCGAGCCGGTGTAGACGGCCAGAAGCGAGTCCATTTCGCTTTCGACGCCGCAGGTGGAGATCCGCACCGGCTGGCTGCTCGGCGCGGTCCAGGAGAACCAGACCGAGTGGCCGCCGGGGTTGCCGGCGTGGTCGGGCTCACCCGCCTGCTTGGTCGCAAAGCGGGTGGTGCCTTCGGCTCCGCCGAGGGTGAAGGAGTCAGGGGTGAGCGTCTGGGCGGCGGCGAAATCGTCGTTCGCCGGGCGCCCGCGGAAGAAGAGGTTGAACCTGCCGACCTTGCCGTCCGCCCCGTCGACCGCGATCCGGTAGGTGGTCCCGGCGACCGCATCGATCACGACTTCGCTGTTGGCGGCGGCGCAGCCGGGGAACATCTGCGGGTCCGCGGCTTCGTCGTTGCTCGCCACTTCGGTTAGGGCACCGAATTCAGCGCCGGTGTAGACCGCGAGCAGGGTGTCGGTGTTGGTGAAGGAGGAGCAGGTGTAGATCTGCACCTGCTCGCTCGTCGTCGGCGTCCAGGAGAACCAGACCGAGTGGCCGCCGCTGTTGCCGGCGTGATCGGGCTCGCCCGTCTGCTTGCTCGCGAGGCGGATGGTGCCGAAGGCCGACTGCGGCAGGGCGGCGGGGATGACGGCGGCGTTGGCGAAGTCGTTGTTGGCGGGAGGGCCGGTGAATTCGAGTTCGAAGTTGCCGTCGGCGCCGTCGCGTCCGTCGACCGCGATCCAGTAGGTGGTCCCGGCCACGGCTTCGAATTCGGGCTGCGGCGCTTCGCTGAAGCAGTTGGCCGCGAACGGGCTCGCGTTGGAGGCGACCGGGGTCAGCGAGTTCAGCGCCGGCCCGGTGTAGACAGCGACCAGCGCATCAATGCCGGAAAAGCAGCCGAGGGTCTTGATCCCGACCAGCTCGGTGTCTTCCGGGGTCCACGAGAACCAGACCGAGTGGCCGCCGGGGTTGCCGGCGTGGTTCGGCTCTCCCGCCTCTTTGGTCGCGCCCGCGTTGGAGCCGGCGACGGAGCCGGGATGGGCGGCGAGCGGGGCGGCGGCGACAAAGTTGTCGTTGGCCGGAGCGTCGGCCCGGGCGGTGGCGTCCCAGGCGAAGAGGGCGAGGACGGTGAGCACGACGAGCAGCACGGCGCGGTTTGCCTGAACTCGCTCTACCCCCATCGATTACCTCTCCCTTTACTGGTTGGACGAGACCGCTCGCGCCGGTCACTTTAGTTGGATTTGGCCCGAGCACAGGCATCAACCCGGGCCGGTACGCGAAGATGCGGCGCGTGAGCTCGTTCCGGATCGTCGTCCTCGCCTCGGGCAGCGGCACCAACCTGCAGGCGATCCTCGACCAGCTGCACGGGCGCGAGGGGATCGAGGTGGTCGGCGTCGGCTCCGACAAGCCGGCGGCCGGGGCGCTACAGCGGGGGCGCGACGCCGGGGTCGCGACCGCGGTCTTCGCCGCGGGCGATTACGGCGACCGGCTGGCGCGCGACGAGGCGATGGGCGAGTGGATCGAGTCCCTGCGGCCCGACCTGGTCGTCCTCGCCGGCTACATGCAGCTGCTGAGCGCTCCCTTCGTCGAGCGCTTCCGCAACCGCGTCGTCAACATCCACCCCGCCCTGCTGCCGTCTTTCCCCGGGCTCGACGCGATCGGTCAGGCGCTGGCGGCGGGCGTCGCGACGACCGGGGTCACGGTCCACTTCGTCGACGAGGGCGTCGACACCGGGCCGGCGATCGCCCAGCAGGAGGTGCCGGTCGCGGCCGGGGTCTCGCGCGAGGAGCTGGAGGCGGCGGTGCACGCGGTCGAGCACGAGCTCTATCCGGAGGCGATCCGCATGATCGCGGAGGGCCGGGTTAGGATCGACCCCAGCGACCCGCAGAGGGTCGCGATCGCCTCCCCGATGAACTCCGAGCCAGCCACCGACAGCACTCCCGAGACCGTCGGCGACGGGCAGGTCCGGGTGCGCCGGGCGCTGGTCTCGGTCTCCGACAAGACCGGCGTCGCCGACTTCGCCAAGGGCCTGGCGACGCTCGGGGTCGAGATCCTCTCTACCGGCGGCACTGCGACGGCGCTGCGCGAGGCCGGGCTCGAGGTGACCGACGTCTCCGAGTTCACCGGCTCCGAAGAGATCCTCGGCGGCCGGGTGAAGACGCTGCACCCGCGGCTGCACGCGGCGCTCCTGGCACGCCGCGGCGATCCGGAGCACATGGCGACGCTGGAGCGCGAGGGGATCGAGCCGATCGACGTCGTCTGCGTCAACCTCTACCCGTTCGAGGAGACCGTCGCCGCCGCCGGCGTCGCCCACGACGTCGCGATCGAGAACATCGACATCGGCGGGCCGACGATGATCCGCGCCGCGGCGAAGAACCACGAGAGCGTCGCCGTCGTCGTCAAACCGGAGTCCTACGACGCGGTGCTGGCCGAGCTCGAGGAGGGCGAGGGCGAGATCTCCGCCGCGACCCGCCACTGGCTGGCCAACGAGGCCTTCGCCCAGACCGCGCGCTACGACGCCGCGATCAGCCGCTGGTTCTCGATGGAGTACGAGGACTTCCCCGAACACCTGGCGGTCGCCTACGAGAAGGTCCTCGACCTCTCTTACGGCGAGAACCCGCACCAGCGGGCGGCGCTCTACGCGGAGTCGGGGCTGCGCACCCACATCCTCGCCCGCACCTCGAAGTTGCACGGCCGCGCCCTCTCCTTCAACAACGTCCTTGACCTCGACTCAGCCCGCGGCCTCGTCGAGGACTTCGAGCAGCCGGCCTGCGTGATCGTCAAGCACAACAACCCCTGCGGGGTGGCGATCGGCACCGATGCGCTAGAGGCCTACCTGAAGGCGCTGGCCTGCGACCCGGTCTCGGCCTACGGCGGCGTCATTGCCCTCAACCGGCCGATCAGCCGCGAGCTCGCCGAGGAGCTGCACAAGAACTTCGTCGAGGTCTTGAGCGCCCCCGGCTACGAGGAGGGCGCGCTGGACGTGCTGCAGCAGAAGGAGGCGATCCGGATCCTCTGCGAGGAGGAGCGCCGCCAGGCCGATCCGAGCGAACGCGACGTCAAGCGCGTCGTCGGCGGCCTGCTGATCCAGGACCGCGATGGCGACCCCGAGCCGCGGGAGATCATGGAAGCGGTGACCGGCAACGAGCCGAGCGAGGAGCAGTGGCAGGACATGCTCTTCGCCTGGACCGTCAGCCGCCGCGTCCGCTCCAACGCCATCGTCATCGCCAAGGGCGGCGCCACCCTCGGCATCGGCGCCGGCCAGATGAGCCGCGTCGACTCCGTCCGCCTGGCGGTCGAGAAGTGCCGCGAGGCCCGCGGCGCCGAGGCCGACGCCCTCCTCTCCGGCTCCGCCCTCGCCTCCGACGCCTTCTTCCCCTTCGCCGACGGCCCCGAGCTGGCGATCCAAGCCGGCACCACCGCGGTGATCCAGCCCGGCGGCTCCAAACGCGACGCCGAGGTGATCGAGGCCTGCGAGCAGGCCGGCGTCGCAATGGTCTTCACGAAGCACCGGCACTTCCGGCACTAGAACGCGCCAGGCGCTACTCCGACTTCACGCCTCGGGCCTATGGTTAGGCTGGGTTTTATTAATAAACCAGTCCTAGGGAGATCGATCCTGATGAGTTCTCGTCCTCTATTTCTCCTGCTCGTCGTTGCCTGCGCCGTGTTATCCGTGCCACCACAGGATGCGGATGCCGAGCGAGAAATTCCGATCGGCATCTATAACGTCAATGATGCGCAAGGGCATGACAGCTTGAAAGGTAACCGTCTCTACGCGATTCGGTTCGTGCTCGACGAACCAGCGACGATCTACCGCTTCTTCTCCGGCTTCAACCTGGAGGGCGTGTATACGACTGGAAACGGGCTCGCGGCGGCGCCGGAAGAGATTCGGACCAAGTGCTACGACAAGCGTGAAGCCTCCTGCGCGGCAGGAAACTCGAAATTCCAGGCCCCGCCGGGGAGCCTCCCAGTCGGGTGGTCGGTTGGCACCGGCCGAGTGGGCTACGCGCATGGCACCGGCGGGCAGATCCTGGCCAGGCTGGTGGGGATGAAGGAAGATGGCACTCCGGACCTCGCCAGCGCGCTCGCCGAAGAGACCTTTTCACCCGTTGATCGCTATAGCGAAATCAAGAGCGGCTACGGGCTAACCGGCAAGTCGGGAATGCTGTACGCCAATTTCGGCGGGGCTTCCCTGGAAGCGAATAGGCCGTACTTTGTCGTCTACACCAATGTGGATGCCACCCCCAGTTTCAACTACGTCAGCTACAACTCCCCGGTAACCAATTCCACTGTCGCCGGACCCAACGGCGCCAACACCCTGGATGCAAACGCCGCCGGATCAATTGCGGGCCTCGATCCGAGGGAGGCAGTCGCTTGGTCGACTAACGGTGGCCTCTCGTGGGGGTGGGGACATGAAGTAGGAAGCGGCTCCCTTTTCGGCGACTACGTCGGATCGGGTGATTCCGACGTGAAGCTGCCCTGGTACGCGTGGCAAGCAAGCACCGGGGCGGCGCTCGAATCGAATCAGCCCTATTACGCCTACAGTGAAACCGGGGAGTTCACCCTCAGCATCACCAACGGACCTAGCGCGGCGACGGTGACCGAAGCAGGCGGCTATGCACCGGAAGGGTCAACCATCGGTGCGGTCACCGTGACGGCTAAATCGGGCAGCGCGAAAACCGCCGTCCTCGGGACCGGCCTCCAGAAGGGCACCCTCAGCGCCCCCGTCCTGATCGGCCCCGGCGAGACCTTTACGATCAGCAACGTCGATCCGGGGGCGATCCGAGGAGTCGCAAAGGCCGAGGGAGATTTATTCCTCCAGCAGTTGGGGTTGGTCGGCGTCGGCAAGCCCTACTCCACCGCCGGCAACGGATACGACCGTGCGGAGCTTTTCGTCTATCCCCACCCTCTCTTCAGCGAAGCGCCGAACGGCTACTACGCCACCGTGAAGTCGACCTCGAATCTCAGCAGTTACTGGCGCTTGGGAGAGATGAGCGCCTCGACGGCAAGCGACGACGTGGGGGCCAACCCCGGCACCTACGCCTCCGTTACCCTCGGAGTCCCCGGATTGGCGGGCAACGCGGATCCCGCAGCAACCCTCGGCGGGAGCAGTAGCCGCGTGTCCGTCGCCACCAGCAGCTACGGCTTCGCCGGCACCGGCGCCTTCACTGTCGAGGCCCTGATTAAGCCGAGCACGGTCGACGCGACCAGCCGACGCATCTTCTCGTCGGAGGTTCTCTCGGGCGGTAGCGTCGTCAACGGCTACGGGCTCTGGAACAACGGCACCGCGAACAAACTCCAGGTTTGCAGGATCCCGGCAGGGACCTATGAGTGTGCGACGACCAGCGCCGCCGCTTCGGGGGTGGCGAAGCACGTCGCAGCAACCTACGATGGCTCGAGCCTCAAGCTGTACGTCAACGGCACTCAGGTGTCTACGACCACTTCGAAAGGGTCGATAACGGCGCCGTCCACGTTCTCGATCGGCGCTCGGTCAGACCTTGCCGGCTCTTGGTCAGGTGTGATCGACGACGCTGCTGTGTACAGCCGGGCACTGAGCGGGGCTGAGGTCGAAGCACACGCCCGTGCGGCCGGCTACTGAGGTGCGTTTGACAGCGCGCGCTGCTGCTCGCTGGCCCGCATCACGAATTTGCAGACGTCGTCGGGGTCGTCGGCGACGACTAGGAGCTCTTTGTCTCCGGGGGAGATCAGGCCGTGGTCCTCGAGGCCGCGGTCGATCCATTCGAGCAGGGGGTCCCAGAACTTGGAGTCCACGAGGATGACCGGGAAGTGGTAGATCCGGTGGGTCTGGATCAGGGTGAGGGCCTCGAAGAGCTCGTCGAGGGTGCCGAAGCCGCCGGGCATGATCACGAAGGCGCGGGCGAAGCGGACGAACATCAGCTTGCGAGCAAAGAAGTAGTGGAACTGGAACTGGCGGTTGACGTAGGGGTTGATCGCCTGCTCGTGCGGTAGTTCGATGTTGAGGCCGACCGAGAGGCCGCCGGCCTCGGCGGCGCCGCGGTTGGCGGCTTCCATTAGGCCCGGCCCGCCGCCAGTGATCACCGAGTAACCGTGGTGGGTGAGGCAGGCCGCGGTCTCCCGCGCCAGCTTATACCAGCGGTGCCCCTCCTCGACTCGGGCCGAGCCGAAGATCGAGACCCCTTCGTCGATGTCCCGCAGCGCGTGGAAGGCCCCGTCGATCTCCTTGCGGATGCGGTCGAGGCGACGCTCGTCGTCGCTCTCCTTGTCGACCGGAACGCGCAGCAGCCGCTCGTCGTGCCGCCCCCCGTTGCCGTTCCCTGCGGTCATGAGGGCATTGTTCCCTACTCCGCTGAGCAACATGTTGGAGCGGTGACGGCCGCTCGAGTGCGTGACCTAGCGCGACCCGAAATCGACCTCACTCGGCACCAGGCCGATGTAGTTGACGGTGAACGGGAGCAGGTCGAGACGCTCGTAGAAGCGGATCGCCTCTTCATTGGTAGTGATCGTCGCCACTTCCCAGTGGCCGATGGCCCGACGACGTAGCTCAACCATCATTGCCCGGACCAGCGCCGTTCCGATCCCGCGACGACGGTGGGCGGGCAACACCGCCAGGGTCTCCAGCACGGCGACCGGACCGGTGCCCCAACTCTCCTCCGGCCCTCTCACCTGAACAAGCGCATAGCCGACCGGATCGCCGGCGAGGGAGGCGACGAGGGCGAAGGCGGCCGGGTCCTGCCCGAAGAGGGAAATGTAATGAGAACGACGCACGGCCCAGGAGTCGGGCGAAGGGCGTACCGGCCCGAGCACCCGCAAGCTCGGCGCGATCTCGACGTGGTGGTCCGAGAGCGATTCCCAGATCGGCTGGAGGTCGTCCAATCGCTCGAGTCCGACGACCCCGATCGAGATCTCGCCTCCTGCGTTCCTCACTGCAACATCCTGACGCCTCGCATCCCTCTCGTTATGGCGAGCGCAGTCGTCGTAGATAGCCCACCCCTACGCGCTCGAATCCCACTTCAAGATAGAAGCTGTGTGCCTCTTCACGCCATGCGCCTGAGGTGAGGTCGATCAAGGTCGCCCCGCGAAGCTGGGCCTCCTCCTCGACGGCGGCGAGCAGTGCTCGGCCGACACCCGCCCGCCGCCATGAGGGGTCGACGACGAGCTCCGTCACCCGGCAGGTCCAGAGCTCCCGGTTGAGACGGGGGATCAAGTGGGTGGCGACCAGTCCGATCGGCTCGTCGCCGTCCTCGTCCGCGGCGACCTGGAGTCTCGATCCCGGATCGGCGGAGAACCGCTCGACGTGCTCACGTGCCTCGCCCTCCGTAGCCGGATAGCCGAGGATTCCGAGCAGGGCGGCAATCGCCCTCGAGTCCCCCGGATCAGCGTCTCTTTGTGAGGTCTTCGAAACCCGCCCCCCGTGCACTGTTGACGCGCAGGGTAGGTGGCTCCAAGTGCTGCTCACACTCGCGACGAGTTCGAAGCCTGTCCCCGCAGCAGCAGTGCCCCCGGCGGGACTCGAACCCGCGCCGCGCGGCTTAAAAGGCCGCCGCTCTAACCAGCTGAGCTACAGGGGCGAAGTGCCCATGGTAGAGGGAGGCTGAGTGCGGTGCCGGGAGGTTCACGAGAGGTCCGGGAGGCCTTCGTAGGCGGTCGAGGCCTCGGCGTGGGTGCGGCGGGGGATGCGGCCGGCGCGGCGGGCGAGGTGGCCGGCCTCGACGGCGCGGCGCAGGGCGGTGGCCATCGCGACCGGCTGACCGGCGCCGAAGATGGCGCTGGCGGCGAGGACGGCGTCGCAGCCGAGCTCCAGCGCCTGGGCGGCGTCGGAGGCGGTGCCGATGCCGGCGTCGAGGATGACCGGGACTTCGGCGCGCTCGGTGATGATCGCGATGTTGTACGGGTTGCGGATGCCGGCGCCGGAGCCGATCGGCGAGCCCAGCGGCATCACCGCGGCGCAGCCGGCCTCCTCGAGGCGGCGGGCGAGGATCGGATCGTCGTTGGTGTACGGGAGGACGGTGAAGCCGTCGGCGACCAGCTGCTCAGCGGCATCAACCAGCTCGACCGCGTCGGGGAAGAGGGTGCGGTCGTCGCCAATCACCTCGAGCTTGATCCAGTCGGTGCTGAAGGCCTCGCGGGCGAGCTTGGCGGTGCGGACGGCGTCGCGGGCGGTGTAGCAGCCGGCGGTGTTGGGGAGGACGAAGAGGCCGAGGCGGTCGATCACGTCGAGGACGGAGCCCTCGGCGGCGGGATCGACCCGGCGCAGGGCGACGGTGACGATCTCGGTCCCGGCGGCCTGCAGCGCCGCTTCCATCTGGGCGAGCGAGCGGAAGCCGCCGGTGCCGGCGATCAACCGCGAGGACCACTGGCGGCCGCCGAGCTCCCAGGTCTCGTCTGCCTCCGGGGCGCCACCCTGGATCGCCGCCAGGACCTCGACCGCCTGCCCCTCGCGCAGCGGCGTCCGCTCCCACTCCGAGCGCGGCACGACCTCGCCGTCGAGGGCCACGGCGACCCCACGTCCCCCCTCCCCCGCGCCGGAGGCGCGGACAGCAGCGTCGAGCGTCGCGTCCTCCGGCAAGACGAGTGCCTGCCCGTTCAACTCAATTCTCAGCTTCATGACGTTTTCCCCACTTCCGCAACAGCGCGTTCGTCTTTATCGGGTCTATATCGGGATAAGGACGAACGCCGGCTGGAAAGTAGATCCGCGACGGCCTGAGCTGCCAGCGGCGCCAGGAGGATGCCGTTGCGGAAGTGGCCGGTGGTGAGGATGAGGCCGTCGATCGCGCCCGGGCCGGTGAGCGGGAGGTTGTTGGGCGTCCCAGGGCGGAGGCCGGCGATCGCGTCGACGAGCTCCATCTCGGCGACGTCGGGGAGCAGACGGTAGGCCTCGCGCAGCAGCTCGTGGACCCCGCCGGCGGTGACCGCGGTGTCGTATCCCATCTCTTCGACGGTGGCGCCGACGATTAGGCGGCCGTCGCCGCGCGGCACCAGATAGACGCGCTCGGAGGCGAGGATGTGGCGGGCAGGCGGCTCGCCGTCGCGGCGGCGCAGCTCGAGGACCTGGCCTTTGACCGGGCGCACGGAGGGACGCGCGTGGTCGGGCAGCCAGGGCGTGGCGCCGGACCAAGCCCCGTTGGCGAGGACGACCGTGTCAGCCCGAAGCAGGTTGTCCCCGGTATGCGGGGACAACTCGGTTCGCGATTCGTTGTCGCTTTCGTGACTACTTCGCGTTCGGACACCCGTCAGGCGCTCGCCCTCGAAGATCCCGTCGACCACCTCGGTTCCCGTCAGCACCTCCGCCCCGTCGGCGCGCAGCGCGCCCAGCAGCGCCAGCGTCAGGGCCCGCGGGTCGATCGCGGCCTCTCCCGGGGCGAAGACGCCGCCGTGGAACGAGGGCGTCAGGCCCGGCTCAAGGTCGCGGCAGCGCCGCGGCGGCAGCCACTCGGCCTCGAGCTCGAGCGAGCGCTGCAGGTCGTGCACTCGCCGTAGCTGAGCTGCCTCGTCGCGGTCGAGCGCTATATGAAGAGCGCCGAGCTCCTCGTATCCCGTCTCCTTCCCGCTCGCCGCCTCCACTTCCGCGATGAACTCCGGGTACAGGCGCGCCGCCGCCAGCGTCAGCTCCAGCAGTTCCGGCTCGCCGAAGCTGAGCTCGCCGACTGGCGCCAGCATCCCGGCGGCCACCCGGGTCGCGCCGCCGCCCGGCTCGCCGCGCTCGACCACCGCCACCCGCGCCCCGCGCTGGCTCAACCGCCAGGCGCAGGCAAGGCCGATAACGCCGCCGCCGACGAAGACCACATCGAAGCGACCGCCAACAACACCGACATCGGAACCGCTCTTGTTACTCACAGCTTTTGCCTCCGCCGGCATTACCCGGATCAGGTCGAAACGGTCGGTGACCTCGGTGCCACCCTCTCAGCCCTCGCGGGCTCCCGTGTCCCTCGATGCTACCCCTCCCCCGCCCTCGGCAAAAGGCCTGGGCGCCGCGGCAGCCATAATCGAGCGATGAGCTTGTCGCTGCCCGAGGGGGATGGTCCGCTGCGCCGCGAGCGCCTGCGCACCGCCCGCCTCTACTTCGTCTGCGAGGCGCGGCCGCAGGCCGACCTCGAATCGCTGCTGCGGGCGGCGCTGACCGGCGGCGCCGACATCGTCCAGCTGCGCGAGAAGGAGCTCGGGCGGGCGGAGATCGAGCGCGCCGCCGCCACCTTCCGCCGTGTCGCCGACACCTTCAGCGCCCTGTTCATCCTCAACGACGACCCCGAGCTGGCGCGCGCCTGCGACGCCGACGGCGTCCACGTCGGCCAGGACGACGTCGGCGCCGAGCAGGCGCGGGAGGTCCTTGGCCCCGACGCGATCATCGGCCTCTCGACCCATTCCGAGGAGCAGATCGCGGCCAGCGGTGGGCGACCGGTGGACTACATCAGCGTCGGCCCAATCTGGGAGACGCCGACGAAGGAGGGGCGCCCCGCTGTCAGCCTCGATCTGATCCGCCACGCGGCCGAAGCGGCGCCGCATCCCTTCTTCGCGATCGGCGGCATCGACACCGACAACGCGATCCAGGTCGTCCAGGCCGGCGCCGAGCGGCTCTGCGCGGTGCGGGCGATCCGCGACGCCGCCGATCCCGCCGCCGCCGCGGCGGAGCTGCGGCAGGCGTTCGCCGACAGCGAGAGGGGCGTGGCGCCGGGTGGCTGAGGAGCGGCCGCCCGCGGCGCCGGAGCGGGTCAAGCGCAAGCAGCGGGGCGGCGGCGCCGACCGGATGGCGCGCGGCTACGCCCGCGCCGAGCAGCGAAACCAGGAAGCCCGCGAGGCGCTCGAGCCGCTGGCCGAGGGCGAGCGGCCGACCGTGGTCACGGTCGGCGCCGTCGTCGCCGGGCTGATCGCGCTCTCGATCGCCATCGGTTACCTCGCCGGCGTCCAGGTCGACAGCGAGAAACCGAAACTGCCGCAGGTGCTGGCGCCGGCGCTGATCATGGGAATCATGTCCTGGGGGATGTGGCGCGCCCGCTACTGGGCCGTCCTCGGCTTCCAGCTGATCCTCGTCTTCGTCATCTTCAGCGCCTTCTTCGGGCTCGTCGTCGGCGCCTCCAGCGTCGGCCAGATCCTCGTCACCCTCGGCCTCCTGATCGTCGCCGGTACCTTCTTCTACTTCATGGTCAAGGCGATGGCGCGGATCCAGATGCCGACCCGGGACCCGCGGGAGTAGCGGTGGCGCGACCCAGCCTCCCCTCCCTCGGCTCCGTCACCGGCCTCCCGGCCGACGCGATCGCGGCGCTGCGGATGCTGCCGGAGATCGCCGAGAACACGCGGGCGATGAAGGAGCACACGGCGGCGCTGGAGCAGGTCGCCGAGGCGCTCAACCGGGTGGCCGCCGACACCAGCGCACTGCCGACGATGCGCGAGGACATCAAACGGGTCGGCGAGCTGCCGGAGATCCTCGACCGGCTGGAAGGCGGGATCGACCGGCTCGACAAGGGAATCGATCAGCTCAGCGAGCTGATGGAGCGGATCCTGACAGGGATCGATGGACTCAACTCCAGCGTAGAGACTCTGCACGGCGCGGTCGGACCGCTCGGCCGCCTCGCCGGCCGGGTGCCGGGGCAGAAGAAGGGCTAGCCGCCGGCCGTGCCGGGCGGGCTCCTTCTATAGGCTCAGAACGCATGGCCGAATCCTTCGACCAGATCGTCATCGGTGGGGGCCCCGGCGGCTACGTGGCCGCGATCCGCGCCGCCCAGCTGGGCCAGAAGACCGCGGTCGTCGAGCGCGACAAAGCCGGCGGGCGCTGCCTCAATTACGCCTGCATCCCTGCGAAGACGGTGCTGCGGACGGCCGAGATCTACCACGAGGCGCGCAGCAGCGAGAACCTCGGCGTCGTCGGCAATGACGTCAGCCTCGACTGGGAGGCGCTGCACCGGCGTCGCGAGGAGGTCTCGCAGACGCTGTCGGGCGGCGTCGAAGGCCTCTGGAAGAAAAACAAGATCGAGTTCATCGCCGGCGACGGCTCGCTGACTGCGGACGGCAACGTCAAGGTCGGCGAGGAGGTCTACGAGGCGCAAGCGGTGACGCTGGCGACCGGGTCGGTGGCGCTGCCGATCCCCGGCGTCGAGTTCGGCGGCCGCGTGCTGGAAACCTGGGGCGCCTGGTCGCTGAACGAGCGGCCGAACCGGATCGCCGTTGTCGGCGCCGGCGCCTCCGGCGCCGAGCTCGCCTCCGCCTACGCGCGCTTCGGCACCGAGGTGCTGCTGATCGAGATGCTCGACCAGATCCTCCCCGCCGAGGACAAGGACGTCGCCAAAGTCGTCGAACGGGTCTTCAAGCGCGAGGGGATCGAGATCTCCACCAGCACCCCGGTTCAGAACGTCGAAGCCGGCGAGAGCAGCGTCAAGTTCTCCTACGGAGACAACAGCGCCGAGGTCGACTACCTGATGATCGCCGGCGGCCGCGCCCCCGACGTCGAGGGCCTCGGCCTGCAGGAGGCCGGGGTCGAGCTAGAGGAGAACGGCAAAGTCAAAGTCGACGAGTTCCAGCGGACGACCAACCAGAAGGTCTTCGCGATCGGCGACCTGGTCAACCAGAAGGCGCTCGCCCACAAGGCCTCCGAGGAGGGCGTGGTCGCGGTCGAGGCGGCGGCCGGGGTCGAGACGCACCCGGTCGACCAGGGCCTGATCGTCGGCGCCACCTTCTGCCACCCGCAGGTGGCGAGCGTTGGCCTCACCGAGGCGCAGGCGAAAGAGGCCGGCCACGAGGTCAAGGTCGGCAAACAGAAAATCGCCGGTGAGGGCGCGGGCACCGTCTACGACGACAAAGACGGCCTCGTCAAGCTCGTCGTCGAGGCCAAATACGGCGAGATCCTCGGCGCCCACATCGTCGGCAACCGCGCCTGCGACATGATCGCCGAGATGGTCGCGGCGATGGAGCTGGAGGGCGGCTATCAGGAGCTCGCCCGTACCGTGCATCCGCACCCGACGGTCTCCGAGGCCGTGCTCGACGCGGCCCGCGCGGTCGACGGCTGGGCGATTCACGCTTAAGCGTGAGCGCGCCGGCCACCTTCTACTACGACCTCGGGTCCCCTTACGCCTACCTCTCCGCCGAGCGGATCAGCGGGCTCTTCACCGATGCCGAGCTCGAGCAACCGGAGTGGCAACCGATCCTGCTTGGCGGGCTCTTCCAGCGCTTCGACCGCGGCTCTTGGGGGGAGACAGAGGCCCGCGGCGAAGGGATGGCGGAGGTCGAGCGCCGCGCCGCCGAGTACGGGCTGCCGCCGATCGCCTGGCCGAAACCGTGGCCCAACAATGGGCTGGTGGCGATGCGGACGGCGACCTTCGCCAAGCAGACCGGGCGCACCGTCGCCTTCTCCCTCGCTGCCTTCCGCCAGGCCTTCGCCGCCGGCCGCGACCTCTCCGACGTCGACAACGTTCTGATCGCCGGCGCCGCCTGCGAGCTGCACCCGCGGGCGCTGCTGAAAGCGGTCGAAACGCAAGCAGTGAAAGGGGCGCTGCGGGAGGCGACCGACCGCGCCGGCGACCTTGGCGTCGAAGGGGTGCCGGCGGTCGTCGTCGGCGACGAAGTCTTTTGGGGCGACGACCGCCTGGAGGAGGCAGTGGAGGCGGCGGCACGCAGCTAAGGTGAAGTCGATGGCAGATCTGCCTGACGCCGCCACCTGTTACGAGCTGCTCGCGCGGATGGCGCTGATCCGCCGCTTCGAGGAGGAGGCCGGGCGCCAGTACCAGCGGGCGAAAGCGGGGGGCTTCCTGCACCTGGCGATCGGCGAGGAGGCGACGATCGTCGGCACCACCTCGGTGATGCGCGAGGAGGACTTCCTGATCGGCACCTACCGCACCCACGGCCACGCGGTCGCCCGCGGCACCGAGCCGAAACGGGTGATGGCCGAGCTGTTCGGCAAGGTCGACGGGACCAGCGGCGGCCGCGGCGGCTCGATGCACATCTTCGACGCCGAGAAACGCTTCATGGGCGGCTACGGGATCGTCGGCGGCAACCTGCCGATCGCGGCCGGGCTCGCCCTCGGCTCCCAGTACAAGGGCGAAGACGCGGTCACCGTCTGCATGTTTGGCGACGGCGCCTCCAACACCGGCAACTTCGGCGAGACGATGAACCTGGCGGCGCTGTGGAAGCTGCCGATCTTCTTCCTGGTCGAGAACAACCTCTACGGGATGGGGACCTCGGTCGAGCGGCACTCCGCGCAGACCGATCTCTCGAAAAAGGCCGAGGGGTACGGGATCCCCGGGCGGCGCGTCGACGGCATGGACGTGATCGCGGTGCGCGAGGGCGTCGAAGAGGGGCTGCGGCTGGCGCGCGAGGAGCAGCGGCCGACCCTGCTGGAGGCCTTCACCTACCGCTACCGCGGCCACTCCGCCGCCGACCCCGAGGTCTACCGGGAGCGCGAGGAGGTCGAGGAGTGGCAGCACAAAGACCCGATCGAGACCTTCGCGCGGCGCTGCGTCGAGGCGGGGGTGCTGGGCGAGCGCGAGGTGCAGCAGGTCCGCGACGCGGCGGACGAGACCGTGAAGGCCGCGGTCGAGTTCGCCGAGGCCTCGCCGGAGCCGGCGCTGGAGACGATGTACGAAGAGCTCTACGCGCGGACCGAGGCCGAGGGCTGGTACGCGGTCGACGAGCGCAGCCCGGAGCCACACCGCGGCGAGCGCGAAGACGAGATCCCGGACGCGGCACGCGAGCTGGCCGAGGCGGGGGCTGCCTATGCCGAAGAGCCGACCGGCGAGCGGCCGAACCCTGCGACCCACGGCGACGCCCAGGAGGGGACCGAGCCGCGGGTCTCCTCGGAGGACGGGACCTGATGGCCGAGCTGCGGATGCGGGAAGCGCTGCGCGACGCGATGGCCGAGGAGATGCGGCGCGACGAGAGCGTCTTCGTGATGGGCGAGGACGTCGCCGTCTTCCAGGGGGCGTTCAAGGTGACCGAGGGGCTGCTCGACGAGTTCGGCGAGCGGCGCGTCCGCGACACGCCGATCTCCGAGAACACGATCGTCGGGATGGGGGTCGGCGCGGCGATCAACGGGTTGCGGCCGATCGTCGAGCTGATGACGGTCAACTTCAGCCTGCTGGCGCTCGACCAGATCGTCAACCACGCCGCCGCGATCCCCTACATGTTCAATGGCCAGGCGCGGGTGCCGCTGGTGATCCGGATGCCGGGCGGCGGCGGCCACCAGCTCGGCCCCACCCACTCCCACTCCTTCGAGGCGCTCTTCCTGCAGGTGCCGGGCCTGCTCGTCGCCTGTCCCTCGACCCCGGCCGACGGCAAGGGACTGCTGAAGGCGGCGATCCGCGACCCGAACCCGGTCGTCTTCATCGAGCACGAGAGCCTCTACGGCGCGCGCGGCGAGGTGCCCGACGGCGACGGCGAGCCGCTGCGTTTCGGCGAAGCGGCGGTGCGGCGCGAGGGCGACGACGTGACGATCGTCGGCGTGCTGAAGATGGCGCAGGTGGCCGAGAAAGCGGCCGAGCAGCTGGCGAGCGAGCACGGCGTCGGGGTCGAGGTGATCGACCCGCGGACCCTGCGCCCGCTCGACCTCGACACGATCCTCGCCTCGGTCCGTAAGACCAACCGCGCGGTGATCGTCGAGGAGGGCTGGCCCCACGGCGGCGTCGGCGCCAACCTCGCGACCCTGATCACCGAGCAGGCCTTCGACTATCTCGACGCCCCCGTCCAGCGCGTCACCGGCGCCGACGTCCACATGCCCTACTCGAAACGCCTCGAGCAGGCGGCGATCCCGCACGAGGAGCACGTGGTCAGCGCCGCGCTCGCCACGCTCCACGGCGCGCGCTGACGATAGGTAGTTGTCCCCGCATACCGGGGACGACTCGGTTCACAGTTTCAGCACGTCTTCTTTGCGCCGGTGACGGCGTTCCAGGCGCGGCCGACGGAGAAGTCGGCGGCGACCCGGAAGACGCCGGGGTGGGAGGCACGGGCGACGGTCCAGTCGCCGCGGCGGAGGATGCAGCCGGCGCCGCGGGAGATCGACCAGTAGGGGGTGAAGTTGACGCGGACGAGGAACTCGCCGGGGCGCTCGACGTCGAGGGCGAAGCCCTGGCGGCCGATCCAGCGGGTCTCGGCGGCGGCGCCGCCGAGGGGAGTGACGAGCGGCTTCGGGTCCCGGACCGCGTAGATGCGCCAGTGCTGGGAGCGGAAGCGCAGGTCGAGGTAGGACGGCGCGCTGAGGATCAGCCGGCGCTCTTCTTGGGAGGAGTAGTCGAGCGGCGCGTCGGGCAGGGCGACGTAAGAGATCGCATTGGCGCGCAGCCAGGCGCCGTAGCGCGCCGAGGTCAGTGGCCCGTCATCGCCGTAGAAGAGGTCGTCGCGGGTGGTGTCGAGCTGGCGCAGCCAGCCGCGGGCGAGCTCGAACTTCGGCGCCAGGAAGGCGGACTCCCAGTGGTTGGCGGTCGGCGGCACCTCGATCCGGGCACCGGCTGCGCCATGGGCACGCAGCCAGCGGGCGGCGGGGTGGAAGTAGGCCGAGGTCGTCGAGGGGTCGCCGACCGAGCGGGCAATCTGGGCGACACTGGCGGTCAGCTGCCAGTAGAGGCTGCCGGCGATCGCGAGGACGAGGAGGGGGGCGAAGATCCAGGTCGGGACGGCGGGGCGCGGGCGGCGCGAGAGCAGGACCGCGGCGAGGACGGGGCCGCCGAAGAGGGCGCCGAGGCGGACCGCGTTGCCGCCGAGGGCGTTGGGGGTGAGCCAAATCAGGGTCGAGGCGAGGAGGTAGCCGAGGATGACCCGCCGCAGCTGCCGCTCCTCGTCGCGGACGCCCTGGGTGAGGAGAAGGGCGCCGGCGCACCAGAGCGGGATCGCGATGTAGGAGGAGGCGACGAAGGGGAAGTGGCCGGCTTCGGGGAAGGCGATGTTGGGGGCGACGGTGATGAAGAGGGCGAGGGCGCCGGCGACGAGGGGGAGGAGCCGCGGGCGACGGCCCGGTTCGATCGCGCCGACGACGAGCACGCCGGCGAGGAAGGCGCCGGCGACCGGGCTCGCCAGCGGGCAGGCCGCGGCGGCAAGGAGGGTGAGGGCGCCGCGCTCGAGCTGCAGGCAGCGCAGAGCGGCGAGGCCGAAGGCGACGCCGAGGGCAAAGGTCAGCTGCCCGTCGGCGAGAAGGGTGACGACGCCGGCCGCGAACCAGAGCGTCGCCCAGCGCGCCTCGACCCCCCAGCGGTCGCGGACCAGCCGGTCAAAGAGGTACGAGGAGGCGACGACCGCCAGCATCCCCACCAACTGCGGCCCCAGCAGCGCGGCCAGGGGCGGGAAGAGCAGGCTGTAGGTAAGCGTGTAATGACCGCCGTACCAGCTGCCGTTCCAGATCGCGAGGCCAGCGTGCTGGAACAGCTCGGTCCGGAACACCTGCGCGGCAAGGTCCCCGACGGGCGGGCTCCAGATCAGCATCAGCAGCGCCAGCAAAGAGCTGAGCGCCACGGCCGGAAGCCATTCAAGTCGGAGAGGCTTGGAGTGGACCATGGGCGCCGCCAGAGTCTAAGGCGACCAACTGCAACGATTCGTCAATGAGCGACGAACTCCTCGTCAAACGCCTCGGCATCGTCCCCTACCTCGAGGCCTGGGAGCTGCAGAAACAACTAGCCGAGCAGCGCCGCTGCAACGAGATCCCCGACGTCCTCCTCCTCCTCGAGCACCCCCCCACCTACACCCGCGGCCGCCGCTCCAAGCCCGAGGAACTCCCGATGGGAGTCGAGTGGTACGAAGCGCAGGGCATCGAAGTCCACGACACCGACCGCGGCGGCCTCGTTACCTACCACGGGCCGGGCCAGCTGGTGGCGTACCCGATCGTCGACCTGGCGGCGTACGACAACGACGTCCACGCGTACGTTCGTGGCTTGGAGCAGGTGATCATCGGTGCGCTGGGCGAGGTAAACGTCCCCGCTCAGACGATCGACGGCCTGACCGGAGTGTGGACGATGGGTGACCCACCCCCCACCATCTCGCCCAACCCCGCCCGTAAGATCGCCTCGATCGGCCTTCACGTCAGCCGCGGCATCACCACCCACGGCCTGGCGATCAACGTCAACAACGACCTGCAGCCCTTCGAGTGGATCGTGCCGTGCGGGATCGAGGGGGTGGGGATGACCTCGGTCTCTCGGGAGTCCGACGCGGAACAGGGCTTCGAAAGGATTACGGGGGCTCTTTCCCGAGGGTACATGCTCCGATTCGGGCGCAGGACCGAGGCGGCCCCAGCGCCTCGGTCCTGACGGAAACTGAGCGTCAGCAGCTTTCTAGTTCTAGTTCCGTTTCGGGATCGATCGGGCAGCGTTCCCTGACAGCCCAGGTTCCCACCACATTGATCGGTTCGGAAGCTTCGACAGCAGGAAATTCGATGTTTACGCCAGAGGTTGAATCAGGAGATTCGATGAATCCTATGAATGCGTTGTTCTCCTGGGTGGGATAGACACAAAAGTACCCTGCCGCCGGTTGGGGACTTGCAGGGGTTCCTTTGCAGTGGGTGGTGTCATCGCTGGTGGAGAGTTCAGGCGCGGGGACAACACGCAACGGGAAGCTGACATTCACCCAGTACCACGAAAGGCCGCTATCCCGCAGTGCAAAGGTTCCAGTCATGGTCTTACCTTCAGGAAGTTCGGTTTCGGTCGGGCCGGCCGGTCCTTCGTCGCCCTTTGGCCCCTGGTTGCCTTCGTCGCCCTTCGAGCCCTGGTCGCCCTTGGGCCCCTGGTCGCCCTTCGCACCCTGGGCACCTGCCGACCCGGGATCGCCCTTCGGCCCTTGTTTGCCCGCGAACTGCTTCGCGATCTTCTTGACTTCCTTCTTCTGCTTGCTGTTGAGCCCAGCGGCGGCAAAGGCGGTTCCGCCGAGCGCGACGACCAGCGCCACGACCGCGATCACCAAGCCGGCCGTGCCGAGCTTCTCATGGATTCGTTTCAACATCTAAGTGTTCCCTCCCTGTGGGATGTCAGTGATGGTGTTTGTGTTTGCCGAGCTTTTTCTTGCCGCAGCCGCTGCTCACGAGCTTCGGCCGCAAGGTGGCGGCCCGCCCGTTCTGGGCCTTCATCTGCACCGTCGCCTTATGCGAGCCACGGCAGATGTCGGTCGAGTTGGTGAGCAGCGATTTCTTGCCGCCCTTCATCTGCAGGACGAACTTGGTCACCGGGGCGTCGGGGACCGATTCGAAGCTGGTGCGGATGCCGCCGTTCACCGAGTCGATGCGGCCGACCAGGTCGATCTCGAGCTGGCCGCCGAGTTTTGCCACCAGGTCTGGCAGCGGGTGGTTAGAGCTTCTGAGGTAGACGGGACCTGCGAGCGGTTTGTCTAAGAGCGGGGTGATCGCCTTGGCCTTGCCGTAGACCGAGCCTTTGGGGCAGTTGTCAGCGGCGAACTGAACCCGCGTGCAGATCGTGCCGATGTGCTCCTGGGCAAGGAACTCCGAATGGGGCAGGGCGACCGAGGTGGAGGCGATGTTGGCGTCGCCTTTGCGGGCCTTGAGGACCGCGGTCAGGGCCGGGTAGGAGGCGCGCCTGGTGCCGCCCCGCAGCTTCAGGGAGAGCTTCGGCTTGAACTTCAAGGCCTTGCAGCCGTCGACCTGGAAGCGAGCGGAGGGGTGGGCGACCGTGCCCTTGGTCGAGGTCGCCTCGGCGGTCACCGCCATCTCGCTGCAGTCGGTCGGGTTCAAGTTGAATTCGGGGCGGTCGACCACCGCGTGGATGTTGCGGTAGGCGATGCCGACGCCTTCGAAGAACTGGGGCAGGGGGTCGGCTTTGACCACCGCTCTGCCGGTTTCGGGTTCGACGTCCAGGCCCGAGCGGACCGCGAGGGTGCCGAGGTCGAAGGGGCCGGCCTGGGCGGGGACCTCACTGACGATCGAGAAGGGGGAGTCTTTGTAGGGGCCTGAGAGGTAGATCTGGGGCTGGGGCTTGCCGGGCTCGGGGAGGGTGAAGGGTTCGGGGCCCGGGCCGGTGGTCGCCTGGATCGAGCCGATCCGCGAGCCCTGCGGGCAGGAGGCCGAGGAGGCCGCCTCCTCGGGGCAGAGCGGCACGCCTTTGATCTTCGCGAGCTCGCCGTCTGGCAGGTGCAGTTCGAAGCCTCTCAGGGCCTGGTTTGCGTCGGGGCGGGTGAGGTCGAAGACGAAGGGGCTGTATTTGCCGGCTACGGGATCGGTGACGCCGGCGTGCAGGGTGGGGTCGAAGGGCTGGTTGCAGCCTTCGGTGATCTGCATCTGACTCTGGCCACTGGCGGCCGGATCGTTCGAATGCGGGCTGAAGGAGAAGTCGGTGGTGAAGCTGCCGCAGTGGTCGGGGTTCTGTAGCGGCGCTCTGGGGCCGCCCCAGACGTCGAGGTCGATCTCTTCCACCGGGACCTGGGGGAGGTCGCGGAAGACCGCGGTCAGCCGGCCGGTGGTCTTGTCGGGCTCAAGCTCTCCCGGGAGCTTGATGTGGAGGCCTAGGGCGTCGGCGGTCAGCCAGAGGCCGAGCTGGCGGCCGGGTTCGGGGGCGCGCTGGTAGATCGTGCCTTCGATCGGGACCGAGAGGGCCGGGGAGATGAAGGTGGCGGTGCCGAGCTTGGAGCCATCGGGGCAGGCGGTGTCGACTTCTTCGTGGTAGCCGACCTGGGCATCAGAGCAGGTGTCGATCCAGTTGGCGGCTCCTGCTGCTACCTGCATGCCCTCGGGGAGGGTGACGCGGGCTTCGCGCATGGTTGCGGTGGCGCGTTCGTTTTCGCCCAAGTGCTGGGGGAGGATTAGCTTGGTCTTCAGGCCGGTGGGAGCGCCAGCGGTGTGGCTGGTCGGGTCGGCTTCGAAGCTCGGGGCGAATGGAAGCCCGGTGCAGTCGGTGATCGGGGCGAGGGGAGCTGAAGCGGTGAAGGTCTGACCGGGGAGCTGGTAGCTCGTGACTTCGAGGTCCAGGCTTCCTTCCTGGCAAGCGGAGGGATTGACCATGAAGGCCTTGCGCTGAGCCACAGGGATAGTGCTCGGGCGTTCGCCATTTTCGGCTTTGCACGCGGTGCCGGCCGGACATAGAGCGGCTTCGAACGAGGTAAACCTCTCTTTGTTGTGTTCTTCTCCGGAAGGGTTACCCCACAACTTGGTAGTTGCCCTGATGATGACTCCGAGCCCCGGGGGGTCGTGAACCGTTGCGGTTGCCCCATAGTCGCCTGCGGTTCGCACTTTGACATCGATGAACACCGGGTAGACGTAGCCAATGAAGCCGAGACGGACTACTTCTCTGTCCGGGTGAGGAGGAGCAAGGTTGTAGATCGGCTCGACGGCGAGCTTGTCAATTGGGGTCCCCACTTTTACCTGGGTAATGCCTACCTGCGAATCAGCCGAGCATGCCCCGAAGGACAAAAAGTCCCCCATGCTGCAGGTAGGAATGGCCTTCGGGTTGCCCAGCAGACCCGGGGGTAGGTGAATCGACACCTCTTCCAACGCCGCATTTGCCTCCTCGAGTCCCCCACTTTCAAAATGGTTGATTTCGAACTTCGTCGTGAAATCCGGGTGAGCTCCGGCAGCCGTCGTGGATAGCTTTCCTTCCCACTTCTGGATACCGAATTCTTTTGCCGTTCCGCCCGCGAGCAGCGTTGGAGTGGATGACGCCGCAGCCTCCGTAATCCGCGAAGAACCTCTAGGAACTTCTGCGTCTCCCGGTGCAGCACCTTGGTCAGTCGCTGCGGCGGCAGAACTTCGGGCGCCGCCCTTTCGCTGCTGCTTCCGGGGGCACCGACGCCCTTTGCTGCCTCCGCCCCTCCGACTTTTCCGATGGCAGCGGTGCCTGTGGCGTTGGACATTTCCGCTGCTGAACGCCGATTCGGACCCAACAGCCGAAGTCGCACCTCCAGCCCCCGTCGGGCCAGGCTTGCACTCTTCTTCAAGACAGAGTGCAGGCGATGATGGTCCTGAAAAGCCGCCACCGATTCGGGCGTCGTAGATTGCCTGAGTTCCGTTAACACCAGCTTCGGGAGTCAACCCTTCCTTCGTCGTGAAGAACACGTTCGATCCATCGGGCGTAATGCCAAGAAGAAGGTTCGGGAGCGGTGCGAAAGGGGATTCCCAGCCTTTCGGGAGCGGATAAGCGGGAGTTTTACCCGAAGAGATCAGGCTGACTGATGGAGTGCCGCCTTGGTACTGCCACTCATAGATGTCGTTGCCACCATTAACATCCCGAGCGTCGAGAGTTTCCGACGTTTCGAACAAGACTCGGTTGCCGTCATCGCTAAGGTTGTGGATAACGATCTGAGGGCCGACTAGATTCAGTTCCTGCAATCGACTCTCGTGTTCCGCAACCGTCCCCACTGGGCCGCAAGACACACAGGCGACGCCGACATCCCCTTCACGATAGCGGTATACCTCAGTGTTTCCAGCATTGTTGTAGGTCGTGAGTTTCGCCCGCGACTCGAAAATGAGCACTTCCCCGTTGGCCGTCGTCCGTGAGGACTCAGCACCTGGCCCCTGACGACCGCCAAGACCAGGGTTCGTAACATCGGTGGTCCAGTTCGTCAGCGCAGGGGTGTTGACCAATTCGCCCGACGTCTGCGTCAAATCGCCGGGGAGGACGGTCGCGAGAAATTGCGGAGCCGATCCTGCACTCCAGGCATATAGGTTCGGCTGCCCTCCCGTGCCTTTCCCATTGATTTCAAGCTCTGAGATGAAGTAGACGTGGGAGCCGTCGGCGGACACGTTTACGACCGATCCTTCTGCCCCAGAATTGACTTCGAGATCCACTTTGCTCTCGGTGTCCAGCCGGTGGATCGTGCCGTTACTACCCCCGGTGACGTAAAAGAGGTACCTACCATCGCTCGAAAGACCTGCATACGCGGGATTGCCGCCCGCTACTTCGAGGGTTTCGTCGGCCGCCGGATCGCCGTTATGGACCCGCACGAATAACACAGCAGCGCCCGAAGTGAAGGATCTGCAGTCATTCACGTCCGCAGTAAGCTTGAAAGCAACGCTCGTGCCGTCCGCTGAGGCTCCTGAGAAGCATGCTTCTTCACCTGCTTTCGCGGGCAGGTCGCCAGGCATGAGAGACACAACGTGCGCCACTCCGCCGGCCGACCGATCATAGATGGCGCCCGTGCCTTCCGGGGGGGCCTTTTCGGCGAGCGGGCGCACTTTGCATTTAGATTCGACGCCGTAACACCACAGGCTCTGGCTGATCTCATCATGGCCGGTCGAAAAGATCACATGTTCGCCCCCTTTAGTGATGTATCGCCCCTGTGCGTAGGGTTCATCGGCCAGGCTCCCATGACCTACAAGCTCGGAGCCGATCGGCGTAACCAAGTAGTCGATGCCTTCGTCATTGCTGAATGCGTAAGCGTGATCTGGGGATACCCCCCCTGGGATCGTCCAAGCGATCGTTTTGGAAGACCGGCTGATCCGGTCGCTGGTCAGCCACCCCGTTTCATTTCTCTCGGCGTTGTACAGATCGAATACACCGCTTCCTCCGCCCGGCTCGGACAGGCCCCCTGCATAGGTGAGATAGGCGAAGCTGTCCCTCAAGGGAGATGCGAGTTCCGTAGGAAATAGGTCAGCCGCTCGCCCAACGGTGAAGGTGGAGATCGTCTCCAGCATCCGCCCATTGGTGTCTGAGGGCGTCACCAGCTCATAGGCCCGGCAGTCCGGCAGGAAAGACGAGGGTCCCTTTCGAACGGCTTCGTTTGGGCAGGGGGCGCCGGACGCGCTCGGTATGAGGAGGCCCCCGTACAGCATCAGAGTGACTATTGCGGCGCTGATTCCGCCCATGGTTCGACCGCCCACGTCCCCGCTCCCCTTCCCTCTCGCACTGCTCGAAGATTTCTATCCCAAGCGGCACCTTGGCCCCCTCACTTGACACTGTCAAGGTACGGTCCAGGTGTTTCGTCTTCCAGGGGCGCCAAATGTCACCCGCGGTTGTGGCCGGATGCGAGACCGGGGCCAGTTTGGCTTGAGCCACTTGCGCTCACGATGCTCGCAACAGGTTTGGCCGCCCCCCGCGGGGGGCGGCCAAATGCTGCTCGAGAGAAGCGGGCTACGAGATGTAGATCGGTTCTTTGTTTTCTGTCTCCAGGGTGAACGACATCTGGAGGGTGCCGGTGGCGGGACAGAGGAAGGAGTTTCCAGCCTCGCCTTTGAATGTGGTATTCGCGTTCGCAGCCACCGAGAGAACCGTGGATCCGGCGGTGTCGGTGGTGTTGGTGCCGCTGATCGCCGTGGTCCGTTCGTACAGGCAGTTGCCGGCCGTTGTGCTCTTCAGGTTGAATGTAATCGCCCTTGACGCCTGGCTGCAGAGACCACCACGGAGCGTGAAGACTCCCGCGGCAGTTGCTTTGATGCACCACGGGGTACCGCTCGCGATGGTGTTTTCATCCACACCGCCGCCGTTGGTTGTCACCGTGATGCCTCCGAAGGTGCTTGTGCACTCCGGCATTTTCGCCGCCTCCGCGGCGTCTTGTGCACCGGTGCCAGTGAATGTCGCTGTGGTGATGTCAGCCTGGATTGAGCTTCCAGTGTTTTCTTTCAGGGTGCCTCTTATCACCGCAGTGTTGCATTCCGCGAGGGTGGCGGTGCCTTCGTCGTTTTTGAGGAAGGTAGTCCCCGTGTTTGTTCCGACGATGGTTGCGCCGGTGGCGAGTTTCGTGCCTGTCGGATGTGTGACGACCGGCGACGCCGAAGCGGCTGCCGGCAGCACGAACGCCGCGAGGGCGAACAGAGCCAGACAGGCCGTGATGAGCTTCTTGCTCATGAGATACTTCCTTTCCTTGATGCCCAGCTTGGCTGGGCGTTGATCGAGCTCTCGGGGCGCTTGCCTGCAAGACGTGCGCCTCGGGGGCTCTTTTGCAGCCCGTCGCTTGGACGGGGTGTTCGAAGCTTCTATCAGCGATTTGAGAGCGATCAAGGGGGTCTGAGCAGTTTTGTGGGTGGGCGACCCTGGCAGAGGTTGGTGCAGGGGAAGGCGTTTCGGCGCCTATATCCCTGCAAATCAGGAGGTACAGGCGGGTACGTTGGGGTGACAGGTGTCGCTTGGCCCGAGTTGGCACTTGGTGACAATCGGAGCTACGCTGAGTATCACGCCGTACCCAGCCAGGGACAGCGGCTATTCATCGAGAGGCGGGCCGCCCCATCAAATCGGAGTCGATCAAGCTTTCCGGCAAGGAAACGTCGGTCGCTGACATGCTCAAACTGCTCGGGAACGGGGCCAACGGGCCGATCCTGATGGCGCTTGGGCCGCGGTCCCTGCGTACGAAGAAGCTGACCGAAAAGGTCCCCACCTACGCTCCGCGGACGATCTACCGGCACGCTCGCAAGCTCTTCGACCTCGGGCTCGTTGACCGCGAGGAAGTGGCCGGCGTGCCCTCGACGGTGATCCACAGCCTCAGCCCCGCCGGCCGTGACCTCTACCGCCTCGTCGAGGCCTATGCCACGGCCTCGCTCCCCTGGGTCACCGGTCCCGGCAGCGGCGCCGGCATTTGGACAGTCTGCGGCCTGCTCGGGGAGATGTGGACACACGACTGGATCGATGAGCTCTCCCACGGCGGCCGCTCCGCCACCGAGCTCTCCGAAACGACCTCGGGGATGACCTTCCACCAGGTCAGCCGCCGCACCCACCAACTGCTCTCCTGGAGCCTGCTCTACGAGAGCGCGGTGAAGGGACAGCGCAAGCGCTTCCAGCTCAGCGACCAGTCCCGCCACGCGATGGCGTTGATGGCGGGGCTTGGCCGCTGGCGCCAGCAGCACGTCGAAGGCGAAGAGGACGGGGACCTGACGGTCGATGAGATGACGACCGTGCTGCGCGCGTCGCTTCCGCTGGTGCAGCTCACCGAGCACCAGAACCGCAGCATCAAACTCGGCATCGCCGGCACAACCGGCCTCGACGGCCAGCGCGGCTCGGCGATCCTCAACGTCCATGCCAGCGCCGCCGGCGCACTGCGCTGCGTGAAGGAAAAGGCAGTGGAAGACGCCTGGGCGATGGGGACCGTCGACACCTGGTTCGCGACGCTGATCGACGGCGATCGCGGGCGGATGCGGGTCGGCGGCGACCTCGACCTCGTCGACGACTGCCTGAAGCGGCTGCACGACCTGCTCTGGGCCGTCCCGGCCATCCCGGCCGCTGCGGTGGTCCCGACCAATGTGGACGCTCGCTAGGCTCAGTCGAGCCGATGAGCGAGACCGCCGAGCGCCTCCACGTCACCCGTTCCCGCGCCAAGCCGGGCGGCACCGCCGCCAGCGCCGACGGCACCGTCCCCTTCCGCCGCGCCCGCAAGCCGCCGTGGCTGAAGGTGCCGGCGCCGGGCGGCCCGAACTACCGGCGGCTGAAGGAGGAGATCGGCTCCGACAACCTCCACACCGTCTGCGAGGAGGCCAACTGCCCGAACGTCGGCGAGTGCTGGGAGCGCGGCACCGCGACCTTCATGATCCTGGGCGACGTCTGCACCCGGCGCTGCGGCTTCTGCAACGTGCAGACCGGCAAGCCGAGCTGGAACGACCCGCTGGAGCCGCTGCGCGTCGCCAACCAGGTGAAGGCGATGGGGCTGCGCCATGCCGTCGTCACCTCGGTCGACCGCGACGACCTCCCCGACTACGGCGCCTCCGCCTTCGTCGGCGTCATCCGCTCGATCCGGATGCTGGCGCCCGGCTGCAAGGTCGAGATCCTCACCCCCGACTTCCGCGGCCAGGAGATGCCGCTGGCGAAGGTGGTCCACGAGCGGCCCGACGTCTTCAACCACAACGTCGAGACGGTGCCGCGCCTCTACCCCGTCGCCCGCCGCGGCTCCCAGTTCCTCCGCTCGGCCCGCGTCCTGAAGATGGCTAAGGAGATGGGCGGCGCCGACGTCGTCACCAAGTCGGGCCTGATGGTCGGCCTCGGCGAGTCCTTCGAGGAGATGGTTGAGACCTTCGGCCTCCTGCGCGAGCACCACGTCCAGGTCCTCACCGTCGGCCAATACCTACGCCCGACCGAGAACCACCTGCCGGTCGTCCGCTACTGGCACCCCGACGAGTTCGCCGCCCTCGAGCGCGCGGCGTACGACCTCGGCTTCGAGTCCGTCGCGGCGGGGCCGCTGGTGCGTTCGAGCTACCACGCCGACCAGAACCTGCCCGAAGGCAAGCGGGCGGGACAGCTGATCGCCTCGTAGCGCTCGCGGACTGGCGCGAGCCTCTTACAATCCCAGCAGCGGGGCCATAGCTCAGCTGGAAGAGCGCCTGCTTTGCAAGCAGGAGGTCGCCGGTTCGAACCCGGCTGGCTCCACTGGACGGAGAGCTCCCGAGAACCGCCATCGGAATACTTAGTTGTTTTTGACTAATAGTCCGCTAGACGTTCTAATCGGATGACCGTCAAAGAGGCACGGCGGTATTCAGAGAGAGCCTGGAGCACGTGCTTCACGGCAGGCGCCTCTGGCTCGAGCAACGTTCGGTTCATGCCGGACTTCAAAGGGAGAAGCTAATGGGCAAGAAGCTCACCGCAGCCTGCTTGGCAATCGCCGCCCTCGCGGCCTTTGCCCTGCCAGCCACTGCCTCAGCCGTAAACGACCCCGACCTCACACCATCTAAAGGTGCCCCCTTACTGACGGTCGGGACCGCGCTTCTGGGCACAAACGTCGGGAACGTCAAAATCACAGACCTCGCTGGCAAAGTCCTGACTGAATGTTCCATCGCAAGTCTGCAGGCGACGCTGACCAAAAACAACGGATCGGAATTCGAGGCGACCATAAGCTCCGTGACATTTTCCGGAACCGGAGCTGCACACCTGAGCGAGACTGAGTGCACAGGCGGCGGCGAAACCACCTTCACATTTGGGATCGCCGGAGGTCTGCCGTGGTGTCTGAAGTCGAATGGCGCGATGCCGCTAGACAACTTTGCGATCGTCGGCGGCAAATGCGGAGAAAAACCACGGGCGATCAACCTCGCGTTCGACGCCACAACGATCGGAGAATGCAAATACCTCCTACCGTTTGGGTTCCCGGGAACCTTCATCACAGAAGAACAAGGCGATGCGATCCTGACCATGGGTGCGCCGGCAGAAGAGAAACTGGAAACGGAAAATCTCTTCTGCCCGGCCGCCGCCATCCCAGACTGGTCCTTCACATTGGAGAAAAACACACTGCCGATCCTTACTGCTGATCCGCTCTACATTTCCTGACGAGCGGGTCGTGCAGAAGGATCTCGGGGGTCGCCTTCGGGCGGCCCCCTCTCAGTCGAGGTCGAAGTCCTTCGGGGGCTTCTGCTCGAACCAGAGCTCGTCGTCCTCGGGGGCGTCCTCGAGAAAGTCCGGGGTGTCCTCGAGGACGTCCTCGTGGCCGGTGTCCGGGTCGTAGTCCGGGCGGGTTGGGTCGTCCTCCTCGTCCTCGTCGACAGGAACGGGGGCGGAGGGGTCGGCGACGGGGGACGGGATCTCGTGGACGTCGGTGCGGGGCGGCACCTCATGCTCGTCGGTGAGCGGGGCCTCGAGCGCCTGGTCGAGCTCGTCGGAGAGGCGCTGGTCGCTCCAGAACTCCTCGTCCTCTTCGTCCTCCTCCTCGGCGGGAGGGGCGGCGGGGGTCTCGGTGCGCGAGGCCTGGATCTCGGCGGCGGGCTCGGCCGGGGCGTCTTCGGTCCCCATCTCGGCCTCGATGTCGAAGAGCTCGGTCGGCTGTTCGGCGATCGCATGGCGCTCCTGGGTCTCCTCTCCCGGCGCGTCCGCGGCGGCGGCCGGCTCCGCGGCGGCCCCCTCGGCGGGCTCGGCGACGACCTCGTGCTCGATCGCCGACGGCTCCTCCACGAGCGGCAGGTCCTCCTCCGCCGGCGGGGCGGCCTGGGCCGTGTCCTCGGCCGGGGCGAGCGGGGCCGCAGCCTCCGGCTCGATCGCATCCGTCGCCTCCACCTGCGGCACCTTGCGCTCCTCGCCGCCCTCGGGCGGGGGCGGCTCCTGCAGATCGGCGATGTTGATCCGGCGCCCGCCGCTCGACTCGGCCGGCTCCGCGCCCGCCGGCACCTCCGGCGTCGCCATGAACTCGGTCGGCGCCTCAGAGAACGGGTCGGGCTCCTCCGGCCGCCCAGGCGGCCCGAAGGCCTCGTCCTCGAGCCGTTTCAGCTCGGACTCGTCCGCGCCATGGGCGCGCTTCAGTTCCAGGTGCTCTCGAATTGCGTCGTCGAGGATGCTCATGCTGGCCGCTCCCGCAGGAGGCTCTCAAAGACTATGGGGTTATCCTGTCGCTTGCGCGGCAATGGGAGCAACTTCCCATTCCGCCAAAGCCCGGGGCTATAGCTCAGCTGGCAGAGCGCCTGGATCGCACCCAGGAGGTCGGCGGTTCGAATCCGCCTAGCTCCATCGCCGAAATGCCCTGCACGTCGGCAACTTGCTTCTTTGCAGGGCTCCAACCGCCTCCGAAATCCGCTCCTATTTCAGGCACTAGTGCCTGAAATCGCGCCGATGCGCAGGGATTAGTAGCGATTTCGGGTTATTCCGGCTTGCATTGCGATGGCGGCGGAAGGCGACAGCGTTTGAAGTAGCGACCAAGCTGGCTTATTTCTGCATCCCTTCGCCGGAGAGTTCCGCCTCGTCGCGCTCGAGCTGTCGGTGCGCGGCGAGCAGTGCCTCCCCAGCCCGGTCCGTTAACTCGAGCAGGACGCGCAGACTCACCAAGCCCGACGCGGACGGCGTGAGGTTGAGGAAGACTGCAGTGATCTGGGTGAGGGAGAGGCACATCCCATGGCCGGGGTCGGCGAAGCCGGCGTTGCTAGGTCCGGCAAGCATCACCTGCCCCCGGTCGAAAAGCCCGATATCAAAGGCGATGCCCTTCGGACCAGCGTGAATGGGGTGGCTTGCCATTCGATAGTAGGAGCGATAGTGGGCGAGGTCGGTCGCCGCTTCGATCATGCGGTAGTCGGGAACGCAGTCGAAATACTCCGCCGCCCAGCCGCACCGCTTTCGAAAAAGTGGCCCGTGGACTGCGCAGAGCTCTGTAACCGCCTCCTCCATCCTCGCGAGCTCCTCGTCGGAGTAAGGCTCATGTCCGATTGCCTCGGCATTACGTTGGTAATCGCGTGCCGCGGCCAGCGATTCGACGTGCTCGTAATCGAGGAACCGTCGAGCGATCTCCCCTCCGCCTGCGTCAATGAAGGTGCCAATCACCGTCACCTCGTGTAGCGCCCGCCAACGGGCATGGGCGCCGGAAGCAAAGCCCGCCCGCATGAGGGTGATGATCTCGTCAGCGATCAGGCAGGCCCTGGCATGGAGTTTCGCCAACACCTCATGCAGCACGCTGATCTCACCGCGCTGTTCGCCGTGATACTCGATCCCAGCTTCGAGGGCGACGAGTCGGACGACTTCGCAAAGCTCAATCGCATCTCCCCAGCGCTCGGCGAGACGAGTCGCGAACTCGGCGTGGTCCCGCCTCGACTGGGCCGCCCAGCACGGCCCACTCTCATGCGTGAGTTTGCTGTAGGCCCCATTTCCCGCCGCGATCGAGGCCCTAGCCGCGTGCCGAGCGATTCGCTCGGGGCTCTGCAGCCCACGCAGGCGGAGCGATCCCGCGACAAGGATGGCCCGCATCAGCGCGTCGGTCATGCGAGCCGGCGTGCGTATTTCCTCCGACGCCGTCTCTTCGCGGAAAAGCCGCAGAGCGAGGCGGCGCGCGCCGCGCTTTCGCCGCTTGACCTCGCGTCGAGAGACGCGGACGCCAAAGCGCCGGTCCGGTTTCTGGCGCCATCTCATCAGCACTCGGCTCGGTTCCTACTAGAGCTGCGCGGCCCGGCAGATGTAGGAGAGAGCGCTGGCCTGCGGTTCAGTGGGGCGTTGCGCGCCCAAGGCGACTCCGCCCGCGCCGATCAGCAAGCCGAGGGGATCGCCCGAGTGAACCGTCCAGGCAGCTCCGCCCACCCCGAGCATCAGGTTGACGGGCCCCTCCCAGCGACGCGAGGAGATACGAGCGAGCCTGCTCGCGCTCTCGTTCAGTTCGGTCTGCCGCTCGGCGAAAAGATCGCAGCGTGCCGCATCATCGGGGGCTAGGGCAAGCTCGGCGACAGTCCCACGAAGATCCTTGGCGTAAGCCCTGTACTCCTCGCCGTGCTCAGCACGGAAGTCAAGTATCTCGTCAATTCCTACAGAGCTCAGGTCGACGCCGACCACGGTCGTATCGAGGCTCAGAACGTGCCCGGCGCTTGAGAGTGAGGGTTGGTCTAGAAGTTCGGTCAGGTTCTGCTGGAAGCGGCGATGGTCGGTAGCCGGCACGAGGTCGAGACCTCGCTCGGCACCCCGCGCACGCAGGATTTGGGCGAGGAGGGTCAGGATCGCAGCCCGGACGCGGTGATCGATCCTGACGGCGACCCCGTCGACATCCTCTCCGGCGAAGCCACGGGCACGCAGCTCGACGAGGATAGGCTGGATCAGCTCCTCAGCCACGCCATAACCGAGACGCGAATAGGAGATCGACCCGGTCATCGGGTCGCCGTCTTTGAGATCCTTGAGCAGGCCGGACTCGAGGAGTTGCCCAAAGCTCTCGGCCAGTTTGGCCGCTGCCGGCCGATCGATCAGCTCTTCAGGCTCCAGCAGTTCCAGAAGCCCATGCTCGCGAAGCCCGGCGACCATCGCTGGGTCGTGCAACTCGGGAGCGTCGCGCATGTAAGAGGGGACGAGGAGGCCGATGCCGTCGAAGAAGAGCAGGAGGTTCTTCAGCCACCCGGCGTCGCTCCAGAGCCAACCGGGGTAATAGAAGGCGAGCGTCACCTGCTCAGGCACGCCCTACCTCCACGCTCACATAGGTCCGCTGATCTTTGCTCCACGGTTCACTTCTCCCCAGCGTGATCCTCAACCTCCTGCGTCTCAGACATAGGACCCTAACACCCGTACGCAAGCGGTCAGCCGTTACGCAAAGCCAACTCGACCTCACAGGCGACCAGCTGCATACACAGCGGAGGATTGGCCGTGGAGGAGTACCCCCTCCCCGAGTCAAACGCAAGAAAAGCTTCGACTCAAGAAACGAGTGGTCGAGGCTCACTGTAAATCTCGAAGCGATCTTGGTACTGCCTAATCCTGACATCCCGATCGAGATCAGGGTCCCAGAAGTAGGTGGGAATCTTGTCCGGGTCAAATGGCAAATAAGTTCCCTTCTTCGCGCTGACCAGGTACCGGCGGCGGCGGCCGAGCGCGTAGCCAAACTCCATCATGCAGTTCGGCCGAACCCCGCTGAGGTCGACGACAACCAGGGCGGCCCGCTGAAGAAGCTTGAAGATTTCCACATTCATGAAGGCGTCCTCGGGCTTGTGCATCCCGATCTCATGGGCCCTGAATCCGTTGCGCTGCATCACGGTATCCACGACCTCTCGAAAGAATTCCTCCACGGCGTCGAACTCGCCATGACCTGGATCGAGAAGGCGCACGTAGAAGGCGAGGCGCGGGCGGAGGTCAGCAATCAAGCGCGCCGTTGCGGCCGCCAGTTGCTTGGGTTCGCTATCGCCTTCGAAGCGAAGATCCGAAAGGCGCGAGACCGCGTCGCCGGCGCCATCTCGGAGATGAAAGAACGTGTCGATTTCGTTGAGGGCCCGCTCTTGTAGGTACCGGCTGCCACCGTTGCCGTCGTTGTTCAGGCTGCCGATTTCGATATGAATCGGGATGACAGGCTTACCGTCCTCGCGATACTGGCGAGCAAGCAGCTCGACACCGGCCCCACCACCGAGAGTCACAAGGACGTCGCCGTACAGGAGCTGCTGGTCGCGTATCAAGCCCGCCATCCGCCACCCGGGAGGGGTGATGTCGAGCTTGAAGTCCGAACGCCCTTTACAGGCGCGCCAGATCGGGGCGCGATCCTCAGGAATTTTCTCTATCCCTCGTTGGCTACTCACGGCGACATAGCGTCCTGATCGGGTTGCCGGCCAGGACGTGTCAGGAGCAGAGGCAGTGGATATGACCTCCAAGGCGGTCCAATCGAAGATGCATGGCAGCCCCGCATCGCCGCGGGGCTCTCCTCCGGCGCCAACAAGAATGCCCTCACCATCGTCGATCAGATGGCGACAGAGTGCAGCTATGAACGTGTGCGCCGAGGCAAGCAAGGCAGGCTCGCAGTCAAGTGCCGCACTGCCTGCGAGGTGGACGCGAAGGCCAGCCATCAGGCCTCGGAATCCACCATGACGGGAGAGGGCTCCATGTCAGCAGCCGCTGCCAGTAGATCCTCTGCCCTTATCTCGTGCTCGGGGTAGGCACGGGCGACGGCATGTGGAAGAAGACGCGTGCGAATGTCGGAGAAGGTGAAGTCGGGGCGACCGTCATGGGCACCGGTGATCCGAACCAGCTCCTCGATGGTGTCCTCGCCAATTCCGATGCCCTCAAGATCTCGGTGAAAGAGCTCAGATCGCTCGGAAGGACTGGGACGCCTGAACTCTTCGATCAGGCTGGTGCGGCGCAGGATGGCCGGGTCGAGTGCCGAGTAGCGGTTGGTGCAAAGAATGATCAGCAGGCGCCCACGCAGTTTGCGGGCATCATCGATCTTCTGGATCAGAGTGTTAACGCCGACACGATCCTCGTGGTGCGCGCGCTCAGCGCCGCGGTTGAATGCGATGGCATCTCCCTCATCGATGACCATCGCAACGAAGCGCTTTTTTCCCGCGAGAGTCACGGCGTGATCAAAAGCGTTTCCGATCAGGGTGCTCATCTGTCCGACATGGCCCACACCGCGTACCCGAGTACTGAGCTTCAGCATGAAGCCGTCGGTGTCGAGCATTGCTGCCATCGCGCTCGCGGAAGCTTCTGCAGACGCAGTCTTGCCAGTGCCAACATCGCCGTGAAATACGACAAGCGGGTAACGATCGCGAAGCGCGTCGATCAATCCTTTGCCCCCGCCGGGGTGCTTTGCAGCCCAACGGTGCACGCCCTCGATATCGATCAGGAGACGCATCTGTCGACTCAGTCGGTCAAATCTGCTTTTAAAACCAACTAAGCGCGCGCCAAGGGACTCGAGCTCGGAGTCGGGTAGCTCGACCTTCTTCTCAAATGCGGTTGCCTGATCGTCGCTCACTGGCACTAGGAGTGGTGGGTTCGTTTCATGCCGTAGGAGCCGCTTGAGTACTGCCGGTCGTCAGCGGCAGTCAATGAGTCGTAGACGCCGTCGAGACTGCTGGACCCCCAATCCGGGATGTGCTTGTCCCGAAAGGCCTGTCGGGTGTCCTTGGGCAGATCCCACCAGATGTCGCTGTACTCAATATGTATACCTAGGAAATCGCCGTCGAAATGGTTCCAATACATGTCTCCCGGCGAGTCGCTCGACCACGTGGATGCGGCGGTGGACACGTGGTAGACGGCCGCCTCTCGGACTGCCCCGCTGGCCGTCTTCAGCTGGAGATGGATCGCGGACAGATATTCGTGTTCGATAAAGGGTCTGATCTGTTCGATCACCCGGTCGACGTATGCCCTCGTGCGGAGTCCAGTCCAGCCAGCAACGATGCGGTAATCGGCCGCGAAAGCGGCGAAGACACGCCGGCGGTCATCAGGATTGAAGGTGTCGGTATTGGTGTCGGTCATCAGCCCTCGATCGCGAAACTCTCACCGAGAAGCTGCTTCCATTTATCGACCGTCTCGATCTTTCCTGGTAAATCCTCTGCCCAGCTGAGAGTCTCGAAGGCCTCTCGGGCCGACGAAATCAGAGCTTCGCGCTCACTGAGCTCGATTCGAGCAGCAACGTTGTTGTCTTCGTTGGCCGGGTCGACAATCACCACGGGGTCGGAAAATGAGCCCGGTGTTCCGCCGAAGGCAATTCCCTTTCCGAGGTCGCGGATGATGAAGAGGAAGAGACGGCGAAAGCTCTCTTCGAGCGAGCTTGCAGGCCCGTCGCGATCGATGAGGTAGCTCAGCATCAACTCAAGGTGAAAGGACTGGATCCCCTCAAGCTCCTGCCAGTATCGCCATCGCTTAGCCATACGCAAGGCTGGAGCGAGAAACGAGTCCTTAGCGGCGTGCTCGCGGTAGTGGTCAACGTGGACTTTGACGCTGGTCTTGACTCGGTCACCGCGCCGCGAGTACTGGTAGCCGTAGTTGGCGTCGGCGTCTAGGGAAACGATTGGAACGAGGTCTACCTCGAGCCCGGACTCCTTGAACTCAACCTCGACGATGCGGCCGCCGGAGTCATTGAAATCCTCAGGGCTCTTCTGCGGGTAGGCGGCTTCGAGCAGCTTTTTGATCAACCCCAAGAGGTGGTCGACATCGAAGTTCTCAGGATCGTTGACCTCGAAGTAGACACCGACGTCGGCGTCCACCGGCTTCCCGGCTCGGGGCTTGTTGCTCGTCCCCTTCTCCAGCGATCCGGCGCGACGGAACTTCTTGATCCGATAAGAACCGTCCTCATGGAGCTTGGCTTCGAGCTTTTCGAGCAGACGGCCCACTTGGGCTCGGTGCTTATTTCGGTCCTCACCTGAGAGCGCGAGCTTTTGCGAAACGTAGGCTTCGAGCTGCTTGTCGGTGAACCTCATGGGCTACCACCACCGGCCCAGTTGAAGATCCGAACGAAGATTTCGGCCTGCTCGATCGCATCGTCAAGCGCGTTATGGGTGTGCTTGCGTTCCGAGCGCAGCTCGGTTGGCAGATCAGCCCGGCCGGCATCGGAAATCGTCACGCCGGCCTTCTGTTGAAACATCGTCTTGATGTCGAGAGCGCCCGAGAATCCGAACGGGGAGTTGCCGCAATACCGGACGAAGTACCAGTGAATGAACATCCAGTCAAAGACAACGGGGTAGCCGACCAGCACGGGTCGCGATTCATCGGCCTGGTCGGCGACCCAGGTAGCAGCCTCAGTCATTGCCGTCCCCGGATCGGCACCCGCCACGGCCAGATGCTCGCGGTCCAAGGCGGCGACCTTGAGAGCTTCAGGATCGAAGTCCTTCGAGATTGGCTTCAACTCACGGTAGAAGGTCGCCGCCTCCGGATCTGCAGCCTCAAAACGACGGCCGTCGAAACGACCAGCCACTGAAAGGCCCAGGGCGAGCATGGAAAAGGGGCCGGGAATGGGGCCATCGGCCTCGATGTCGGCGGAGATATATATGTCAGCGCTCATGGCTTCCGATTCGTGGATCGGTGGTGCGTAACAACGGATTGCGGAGAACGATGCCAGACGCCTCGGACACCACCTCAGCCCAAGGTCTTTTAATCGCTGGCGTTGACTAGGCGGTAGAGGCCGGTTCGTTGACCGATCGCTTCAACGCCGTCCGCGCGGCCGATTCCGGTCAGAAACGTGTTGACGGGGTCTTTACCGCCCACCTCAAAGCCACGTGCCCGGAGAAGAGAAAACCACGCGCGATAGTGAATCGCCTCGTCGGGCTCACGCTCGGTGCGCAGAACTTCGACGGCAACTTCTTGAAGGCGCTTTCCGCGCAATTGGCGGTCAAGTCGCTCTAGCCGCATCTGAGGCCGTTGGTCGGTCAACTCCTCGACCTCGCGCAAGAGTCGCTCCTCTTCAGCAAGTTGCTGCTCAAGGCTCTCGAGGATCTCTCGGTGCACCTCAAATCGCTTTCGCAGCTCGTTGACACTTGTCTCTAGCCGCTGCTGCTCTCGGCGAAGGATGCGATCACTCGCATCGGTCAACTCGGAGGTTCCGGGAACTCTCTTCCTCTCGTTCATTGAGCCCTCAACCTAGTTAGCAAGCCGGATATGCAGAACATCTCGAAAACTCGGTGCTTGCAGTATTCGCGAGGCGAAAACGGCTCTGCCGACGCCGCTTACAGCGGCTTCCAACCGCCCCACGAAATTTCAGGCACTTCTCGCCAGAAGTGCCTGACTCGCTGCATATCCGTTCATATCCCTGCATATTTCACTTTCTGCAGCCCTCTTTCACTCATTAGAAAGCGCTGCAAACAAGCATGTTCTGACGACTTCGGGCTCTCCGACCCTCGTGCATCGCACCCAGGAGGTCGGCGGTTCGAATCCGCCTAGCTCCATTCCGCAGAATCCCTGCATGTCGCAAGATCGGGTTTCGGCATCCGTTTAAACCGAGACCGAAAATCTGCCCCGTACCTGCCAGAAACTGGCAGATAGGGGCCATATATGCGGCGATCGGCGTCGATTGCCCTTGATTTCCCTCGCTTTGGCCCGCGGCCAGAGCTAAGACATCCGTAACGGCATCGCATCGGCGAAGCCCCAACGGAAATAGGAGATCGAGATGAGCGCCACGGCGAGGAAAAGCACGGCCAGCGGCAGCAGCAAAAGCAAACCCGGCGGCAGCACCACCAAAGGCAGCAAAACGAGCGCCAAATCGAAACGCGCCTCGGCGAAAATGAAAAACGACGCCTCTACAGGTGTTTCTCTGATCGCCAACACCTTCGCCCCCCGTCGGTGAAGTCCGCTTTTTCCAGCTTCGATGCATGGCGCCGTAACGAAGGGGCAAATCGCGCCAAGCGGGTAGAGGACCGGAACCCCCCGAGCTTCGATGTCCGGTTGCGGACGCGAGAGGAGATGCGATGACTGGTAGCGCCGACTTCACCCCGGAGGAATGGGACGCGATCCAGGAGGGACCTACCAGCGCAGGCATGATCGCCTCCACCGCCCAGCGCGGGGGCAGCTTCCGCGAGGCCTTCGCGATGGCGAAGACCTTCGCCGAGGCGCGCCAGGAGCACGGCGACTCCGCTCTGCTCGACGAGCTCGTCGCCGCCAAGCCGGAAATGGACCGGGGCGGAGCGCGCTCACCACAGGAGCTGAAAGAGCATGGTCTGCAGCGGATCCGCGAAGCCATCTCCTTCCTCGAGCAGAAGGCGACCCCGGAGGAGCTTGCCGAGTACCGCGGCTTCGTCCTCTCGCTGGCACAGCGCGTGGCTGGCGCCAAGGACGAGGGCGAGGGCTCAGAGGTGAGCGAGGCGGAGAGCGCCGCGATCGCCGAGATCTCCCAGGCCTTAGGCGACTAGCCCCCTCGGCACAAATCAAGCGCGTTGTTCGGTGGCCCAGCTCGGTCCCGTAGAGCCTCCGATGTAGATGCCCTGCGCTTGCTTAGCCCAACGCCCGATAAGAGGCGTTACGTCAATCGCTCGAGCTACCCAGCGAGTGTCTGGTTCCTCGGCGAGGCAGATCCCAGATCGCAAGGACCTCCGGCCTGTTCGGAGTCGGGAGAGCTCAATCACCTACAAGGAGATAGAGCTCTTGCCGGGCTCCCGATCGGCGGCCTACTTCCTGTCCTTCTTCCTGCGCTTCTTTGCCCTCACGCATTTCGACTTGCCATGGACCTTCTTCTTACGAAAGCCCTTTTTGCACTTAACCGTTTTCGACGGGGCGGGGCCGGCCGAGGTGGGCGCTGAACCGGCGGGGGCGGGGCCTGGGTTGGAGCCGCCGCCAGGGGGTTCGGAAGAGGCAGGCGGCTGTTCCGCCTTAACGATGATCGGGGGCGATTCGAAGGTGTCGATTTCGCCCTCCTCGTCGGTGACGGTCAGCTTCGTCACGTATTCGCCCTCGGCGGCGTAGGTATGGCTTGGTTTGACCCCGGTGCCGACGGCGCCGTCGCCAAATTCCCAGTTGTAGGCAAGGGGCTGGCTAGAGGGGTCGAGGGAAGCGCTCGCGTCGAAGTCGACTTTGAGCGGCGCAATTCCTTCCGTGACCGCGTATTCGAACAGCGCCAGGGGTGGATCGGAGGGCGGCTCCGACTGGTTGACTTCGATCGAGACGGGCTCTCCGCCTTCGTCCACTTCGAGGCCTTTCGCTTTCAGCTTCCATTCACCCGGTTCCGGATTCGGGACCAGGTAGGACTCGGAGGTCGCTTCGAGGTCGTGGCGCACGCCGGCCGGGATATGGCCCCTGTCGATCACCTCGCCCAAGGGAGATTCGAGGCTGAGTTCGACATCGCTCCCCGGCCAGAGGATGTGCGCCCTGAGCTCATTCGCCGTCTCGAAAAGGATGCTCTGGGTGATCGTCTTGCCCTGCTCGACCCGGACCGTCGTCGGTTCGTCGTTGATCTTCCTTTCCACCGCCCTCGCGATCGCTTCCTGGCCGAACTCGTTGGGGTGGAAGCTTTCCACCAGCTCCTGCGGCCGAACGCCGTTGAAGAAGGAGCCGAACTTGCACACGTCGCGGCCGTCGAAGGCACCGTCCGCGTTCGGATCGACGAACTCGACGCCGGCGCGGTTGGCGATCCTCAGCAGCGCCTGATTGGCGTGGGTAACCATGCTGTGCATCCAGCTGATGTCGCTCGGGTGGATTAGCTGGCAGGGGAGGTTGGCCGGGAACGGCTTCGTCGCCGGGAAGATCTGGGGGTAGCCGACGAGGATCAGGCGTCCGTTCTCGGCCATCACCTTGTGGAGTTTTTCCAGTTCCCCCGGCAGGGTGTTTTCGAGCTGCCTGAGATTCGACTCGACGATCGGCCCCGCCGAGTTCTTGCATGGCGCCGGAAGCGGGGACCAAGCCTGGAGGACATAGGTGGCAATGCATTCTTTGAGCACTGGTACGAAGCCGACGTCGTTGCCGCCAATCGAAAGCGTCACCAAGCCCGCTCCTGACGCCCATTTGGCCTGTTTTTCCTCGTCGGAGTGCTTCTCGTTTGTATGGAAAAGCGCCTGCGTCTTGGCGCCGCTGCAGGCTTTGAAGTCGAAGAACACCATTTCTTCCCGGGTCCGCCTGATCACCTGCGCGTAGGCATCGGGGGAGCGGTGGCAGCCGTTGCTGTCTTCGAAGGTCTCGCCGTCCTTCAGCGCCCCCTCGCCCGAGCTGAAGGAGTCGCCGAGACCCACGTAATAGCAATCGCCCAGGTCCGTTTCCCGTTTGACGGTCCCGTCCGCCGGGTTGGAGTTGGTGGCGGTGACTTTGATGCGCGAGCGCGTGCCCGCACCCGGCCGCGGCACCTCGATGCGCTCGATATGGACGTTCGCGTTCAGGGGGGAAGGCGGAGGCAAGCTGGCGGCATTGCGCGCGTAGGCGAATCCGGTCAGCGGGAAGTCGGGGTCTTCGAGCGTCACTCGGGCATACGTCTTCTCCCCTCCGCAGCGACTTTCGTCCTCGATCTTGATCGAGGGGTATTCCGCCAGCGGCGCGGTGGCCCCGTCGAGCAGCGGGTGCACCATTTTCCGTTCGCCGCCGACGATCGAGCTGATCGCGAACAGCGGCGGGTGGTCGCGGTCGGCCGAAACCATCGCTTTGGTCGCTCCAAGCACGCTTTTCGGCACCACCCGCGCCGTACCGAACTCGGTTTTCCGATCGGGGGTCGAGTAGATCTCGTACTCGGTCGCGCCCGGCACCGATTTCCATTCGAGGATCAGGTCGTGGTCGTTGCGCCAGCGACCGCTGAGTTCCGGCGTAGTCGCGAACGAGGGCTGGCGGGGGTGGGTGACGACCGTACCGCCGAGCTCGACGTCGCCCGCGACCTTACGCACCAGCGAGCTCTGGAGTTCGAGGGCGCCGCCTTTTTCAGGCACGAAAACGAAGGGGCCGGCGGAGACGGTGGCGCCCGGCGCCAGTTCGCGAACCCCGAAGCTGTGGCGCTGCCGCGGCTGCTCGATATAGCCGGTGTGGCCCGTGCGCTGGAATTCGATCAGCGGGTTGTAGACGGGCACGTCGGCGACGTTCTTGAGCTTGACCGAGATGGTGTAGGGAAAGCCGGGGCGGGCTTCGTCGTCGAGGTCGACTTCGAGGTGCAGCGCCGAGGCACCCCAGACTCTGATCGGCTCTGCCGTCCTGCCGCTGAGGCTGATGGATTCGCCGAACGGTTCGAGGCTGGCGGCGTAGGAGACGTCGACGTCGTATTCGCCCTCACGGTCCCCGCGCAGGAACCAGTGGAGGACGCGGCTGCTGCCGCCACCGATGTCGGGGACGCTGCGCTCGTAGGCCTGCGGCGTCGCCGTCGGCGCCAGACTCATCCCCTTCGGGACGACGATTTTGGCACTGCCATGACGGAGCGTGATGCCCGGTGTGGCGAGGTTGGTGATGCTGACTTCGAGGTCGAAGAACTCCTTCAGGAAGGTCGCCCGAGCGGGGATCTGGAACGAGGTGAGGATCGGAGCTTCGGCCTGGTCGCTCCAGGCCCAGGTCGTGGTCACGCGGCCGTGGTGGCAGATGCTCGACGAGCAACCGCCGCCCCCGGTGAAGCCACTGCCGTTGGCGTAGCCGCCGAATTTGCCGTCGATCCTGAATTCGTAGACATGTTGGTTGGCGGGGTCTTTGGTGTTGATCCCGGCCGCTTCGATCTCGCTCAAAGTCATCCTGTGGGAGGTGACCGAGATCTCCGCCGCGGCCCCCGGGGTGAGCGCGACGTCGCCGTCGCCGGTCCCGCCGCTGACGTCGAGGTCGCCGGTGGTGGGTACGTAACCGAGCTTGTAGACGTAGACCTTGTAGGCGCCGTCGGGAAGGTCCGGCAAGCGGGCTTTGCCGGCCCCATTGGTCCTGCCATCGACTCGGCGCCCGTCGGGGAGGAAGACGACGACCTGGGCGTCGGGGAGCGGGTTCGAGCCCTCGTGGACGAAGACGGTCGGCGCCGGCGCCGGCGCGACGACGTGGATGGTGGCGGCGTCGGTGTCGGTGCCGCCCGACCCCGAGACCGTCAGCTGCGCTTCGTAGTCGCCGGGCTGTTCGAAGGTGTGGGTGAAGCGGGCGGCGCCGGAGCCGGTGCCGTCGCCGATCGCCCATTCGTAGCTTTCGACTCCGTCCAGCGGCCGCGAGCCGGTGGCGTCAAGGACGATCGGTTCGCCGGCCACCGCGGTGAGATCGTCGCCCGCCTGCGCCGAGACCGGTTCGGGGGCGCCGACCGAGATCAAGCGCGAGGGCGAGTCGGTGATCCCGTAGCCGTCATCGACCTTGATCTGGACCAGGTAGAGGCCGGGCTCAGCGTATTTGTGCGTCAGCGAGGATTCCGGCGCCGATCCTTCCGCGGTGGCGCCGTCCCCCCACTGCAGCTGGTAGCGCAGGGCGTCGCCGTCGGGGTCGGAGCCGCCGGCGTCGGCGCTGACCGTGAGCGGTGCCGGGCCGCTCAGCGGCGAGAGCGCCAGCGTCGCCTGCGGACCGGCGTCGGTGATTTCGAACGGCGCCGTCGCCGGCGAGGGATCGGGGTTGCCGGCCCGGTCGACGGCCCGGACCGCGAACAGGTGCGGACCGGGCTCGCGCGCCAGCACGAAGCCCTGGCAGCTGCTGAAGGCTGCTTCGTCGAGCGCGCATTCGAACCCGCCGCCGTCCTCTGAGGATTCGAACTCGAACGGATTGGCGGTGGCGTGGACGGGGGCACCCGGCTGTTGGGTGATCGTCGTCTGCGGCGGCGTCAGGTCGACCGTGAATTGGGCGCTGGCGGGGGTCGGGTCGATGTTGCCGACGACGTCGATCGCGCGCACCCGGAATTCGTGCGGCCCCTCTTCGAGGCCTTCGACGAGATGGGGGGGAGCGCAGGCGGCGAATTCGAGCTCGTCGACAGCGCACTCGTATCCGGTGGCGTCCGCCGAGCCGCTAAAGAGGAAGGTCGCCTTTTCGCCGGCGAAGCTCGGGGCTTTGTCGATCGTCGTCTCCGGCGGCTGCTCGTCGACGGTGAAGTTGACCTGTTTGGCGACGCCGATGTTGCCGACGGTGTCGGTGGCGCGGATGAAGATCGTGTGCGGTCCGTCCGGGAAGCCGCTGAATTCGATCGGCGAGGCGCAGGCAAAGAAGCGAGATTCCCCGTCGGCACGGCATTCGGCGCTCGCCGAGACCTCGCTGACGGAGAAGGTGACCGAGACGCTGCTACCGGCCACCGGAGGCGGCGCGGAGAGGACTTCCACGGTTGGCGCGGTCTGGTCGAGGGTGATCGTCCGGGTCGCCGGGGTCGGGTCGACGTTGCCGGCAAGGTCGACCGCGCGCGCCTGCACCGTGTGTTCGCCGTCGACCGCGGGGCCGAACGAGTAGGGGCTCGCGCAGGGCAGGAATTCGCCGTCGTCGAGCGCACATTCGTAGCCGCCGACCGCCTCGTCGGCGGAAAGGCCGAAGGGTCCGTGTTTGTTGGTGGTGCCGGTAGGGCCGGAGGCGATCGCCGTCTCCGGCGGGTCGTTGTCGACGAACCAGGTCCGTTCGGCCGGGGTCGGGTCCTGCTTGCCGGCGAGATCGGTGGCGCGGACCCGGATCGTGTGCGAGCCCTCGCCGAGCCCGGTCAGCTCGTAGCTGGCCGGGCAGGAGGAGAAGGCGCCGCCGTCGAGGGCGCATTCGAAGCCGGAGACGTCCTCGTCGGCGCCGAACTCAAATTCGGCGGTCCCCGAGTTGACGCGGGCGGCCGGTCCGGAATTGATCGTCGTCTGCGGCGGCCGCGTCTCGACCCGGAAGTCGCGTTCGGCGAACTGACCGACGTTGCCGGCGGGGTCGGTGCCGCGGACCGCGAAGGTGTGTTTGCCGTCGCCGAGGTTGCTGTAGGAACGAGGGCTGATGCACCCGGTCCACGCTCCGTGGTCGAGGACGCACTGCAGGGTCGAGGCCTCGCTGGCGGTGAAGGCGAAGGTGACGTTGCCGGTTTCGACCTGCCCTTCAGGGCCCTGGCCGATCGTCAGCGTCGGCGGCGTGCGGTCGAGGGTGAAGCTCCTACTCGACGGCGTCGCGTCCCTGTTGCCGGCGTCGTCGACCGTCCGCACCTTCAGCGTGTGCGCTCCGTCGGCGATCGACGGTGCGGTGTACGGGGTCGAGCAGTACGAGAACGAGCCTTCGTCGAGCGCGCATTCGAAGTAGCCGGGCTCGTTGGAGGCGAACTCGAACGGCCCGAGCAGGCGGGTCAGGCCTTCGGGGCCTTTGGTCAGCGTCGTCTGCGGCGGCACCAGGTCGACGACGAAGCCGCCCTCGTCCGGGGTCGGGTCGGCGTTGCCGGCGACGTCGACCTCGCGGACCTTCAGCGTGTGCGGTCCTTCGCTGAGGCCCGGCACGCGAAGTTCGAAGTTGAACGAATACGTCGATCGATCGATCGTCTCGCAGGGCGCGAAGGCGGCGCCGTCGAGCGCGCATTCGAAACGCGATTCGGGCTCGTCCGGGGCGGCGAACGCGGCGAGGGTCGTCGAGTTGATCGCGGCGGGGAAGCCGACGTTGGTGTCGGGTGGGGTCGTGTCCGGAGCGTTCAGGTGAACGTGGAGCGCGAAGCCTCCCTGGGCGCCGTTCTTGCCGTCGACGGCAAGCAGGTAGTAGTTGCCCTCTTCGGCTTCGAAGCCGATCCGGGAAGCCGAAGAGCCGGCGCCGCAGGCGCTGCTGTCGTCGCTCGATTTCAGTTCCCCCACCTGGTCCTCGAGCGAGAGCAGGGTGTCGATCGAGCTGCCGCAGGTGTCTACCGTCGCCGGCCCGCTGGCGCGCGCGAACCAGCGGAACCAGACCGAGTGACCGCCGGGGTTGCCGGCGTGCGGTTCCTCGTCGGCTTCGCGGGTGGCGCCGACGTTGGAGCGGCTGAGGTCGCCGCCGGCGACCGGGACCCACTCGAAGCCGCCCCGCATGTCGTTGGCGGGCGGTTCGACGACGAGGACGAAGGGCCCGGCGGGCAGCGCTTCGAACCGCGGAGAGGTCTGGAGGTGGCGATCGACCGCGATCCAGTAGGTGGTGCCGGCGACGGCTTTGAAGCTGGTGGCGGGCCCGCCCCGGCCTGAGATCGAGGTGCGAGGCGGGAGCCAGCACTCGGCGGACGTGCCGGCCGGGTCGCCGATCGGCGCGAGCGCGGCGAGCGAGCCGCCGGTGTAGACCCTGAGGTCCATCGGCTCGCCGGTCTCGCTGCAGGTGTGAAGGCGCACGGTGCCGTCGTGGGTGGCGAGCATCCGGTACCAGACGGTCTGTTCGGCGGCCGCCGGCTCGCTCGGCTGGCGCCCGGCCGCGACCGTCGTGCCGGCGACGAGGCCGGGTTCCTGGGGGATGTCGATCGCCGCGTCGAAGTCGTCGTTGAGCGGGCCGACGGCGCGCAGCTCGAGCTGGAACGTGCCTTCGCCGCCGCTCTCGCCGTCGATCGCGATCCGGTAGGTGGTGCCGGCGACGGCGGCGAACTGGACGGTGGCGTCTTCGTCGGCGCATCCGGCCCGGTGGGTGTCTTTGTCGGCGGCGATCTCGGTCAGGGACCCGACCGCGGCGCCGGTATAGACGGCGAGCGCGGGGTCGAGGCCGTCGAAGGCGGAGGAGCAGGTCGAGACCTTGACGGTGCCGCTGCTGCTCGGCGTCCACGAGTACCAGACCGAAGTGCCGCCGGGGTCGCCGGCGTGGTTCGGCTCGCCGGCCTGCTTGGTCGCGAGGCGGTTGTCGCCGAAGCTGGTCTGCGGCAAGAAGGCGCCGAGCGCGCTCGCCGCATCGAAGTCGTCGTTGGCCGGCCTCCCCCGCAGAACGAAGTTGAAGCTGCCGGTGCTGCCGCCGTGGCCGTCGATCGCGAACAGGTAGGTGGTGCCGGCGACGGCCGCGATCGAGACCGCGCTATCGCGGTTCGAGCATTCGCCGCCGGGGCTGTCGTCGTTGCTCGCGACCGGGCTGAGGGCGGCAAGCGAGGATCCCGTGTAGACGGCGAGCACCGAGTCGAAGGCGCCGAAGTCGCAGACCGAGGCCTTGACAGTGCCGCTGCTCGGCGCGGTCCACGAGTACCAGACCGAAGTGCCGCCGGGGTCGCCGGCGTGGTTCGGCTCGCCGGCCTGCTTGGTCGCGAGGCGGTTGTCGCCGAAGCTGGTCTGCGGCAAGAAGGCGCCGAGCGCGCTCGCCGCATCGAAGTCGTCGTTGGCGGGGGTCGCGATCACCCCGAGTTCAAAGGAACCGGTGCTGCCAGCCTTGCCGTCGACCGCGATCCGATAGGTGGTGCCGGCGACGGCCGCGATCCTGACTTCGCTATCGCGGCTCGAGCACCGGCCGCCGGCGACGTCGTCGTTGCTCGCGACCGGGTCGAGGGCGGCCAGGAATGATCCGGTGTAGACGGCGAGAACCGAGTCGAACGAGCCGAAGTCGCAAACCGAGATCCCGTATTTGCCGCCGGCGTTCGGCGTCCACGAGTACCAGAGCGAGTGCCCGCCGGGGTCGCCGGCGTGGTCGGGCTCACCGGCCTGCTTGGTCGCGCGCCGGTTGCTGTCGAAGCGGCTCGTCGCACCGCCGCCGAGGTCGACCGGGTTGGCTAATTCGTCGTTGGCCGGCACCGACTCGAGGTTGAGAGTGAGGCTGAACGACGAGGCGACGGCGGTGCTCGGGGTGTCGACCGCGACGTAGTAGCGGGTGCCCAGTGCGGCGGCGAATTCGACTTTGCTGGATGCCGGGAAGCAGCTGCCGCCCCCACCCTGGGCGGAGGCGACCGGGGTCAGGTGAGCAAGGTCGGGCCCGGTATAGACAGCGAGCAGGGGACTGGCATTGAACGATGCGCAAGCCGAGACGACGGCGGTGCCTTCCGCCGCCGGCGTCCACGAGTACCAGAGCGAGTGCCCGCCGGGGTCGCCGGCGTGGTCGGGCTCACCGGCCTGCTTGGTCGCGCGGCGGTTGATCGCGAAGAGGCTGCCGTTGAAGGTGGGTGGGAGTTCCTGGGCGGCGCCGAAGTCGTCGTTCGCCGGCAGCGATTCGACCTGCAGCGAGAAGCCGGCTTCGATGCCGCCGGGCCCGTCGACGGCGATCCGGTAGGTGGTCCCCGCTTTGTAGTCGAAGTGGACTTCGCTGCCGCTGCTGGAGCAACCGGGGGTCGAGCTGCTGCCCGCGTCGGCGGCGACCGTGGTCAGGTGGGCGACGTCAGAGCCGGTGTAGACGCCGAGCAGGGGGTGCTGACCTTTGCCGGCAAAAAGGCAGGCGGTGAAGTAGACGGTGCCGCTGCTGGAGGGCGTCCACGAGTACCAGACCGAGGCGCCGCCGGGGTCGCCGGCGTGGTCGGGCTCGCCGGCCTGCTTGGTGGCGGCGCTGGTGGCGGCGCCGACGGTATTCCAGAGCCCGTTCAGCGGTTCGGCTTGGGCGAAATCGTCGTTCACCGGCCGCTGAGCGAGGTGGAGCAAGAAACGCGCCTCGACGCCGTCTTTGCCGTCGACCGCGATCCGGTAGGTGGTGCCGGCGACGGCTTCGAAGCGGATCGCGGCACCGCTGGCCGGACAGTCGGTCGAGCCGCCCGGGGTTGGGGTCACCGCGGAGAGCGCGGCGAGGCTGGAGCCGGTGTAGACGCCGAGCAGCGGCCGGACGGGGGTATTGCCGCAAGCCGAGATCACCGCCGGCGCCGTTCGCGACGGCGTCCACGAGAACCAGACCGAGGCGCCGCCGGGATTGCCGCCGTGTTCGGGCTCGGCCGGCTCGCGCGAGGCGTCGATGGTGTTGGCGGTGAGGGAGTGAGGAAGGCCGCCGGTCACCGCCTTGGCGTTGGCAAAGGCATCGTTGGCGGGCTGCTTTTCCCGCGCCAGCAGCTTCAGCCCGAAGCTGCCGACGCTCCCGTCCTCGCCGTCGACCGCGATCCGGTAGGTGGTGCCGGCGACGGCGTCGAAACGGACGCCGCTGTCGCCGTCGGCGCAGGGCGAGGGCGCGCCTGCCTTCGCTGCCGCGACCGCGGTCAGAGCGCCGAGCGAGGAGCCCGTATAGACGGCGAGCACAGGGTTGAGCCCGTCGGCGGCGCAGGTCGAGAGCGTCACCGGGCCGGCGACTGCTGGCGTCCACGAGTACCAGACCGAATGACCGCCGGAGGCGCTGGCATGGTTGGGCTCGCCGGCCTGCGTGGTCGCGTTCACGTTCGATCCCGAGGTGAAGTCGGGTAGTTCAGGGTCGAGGGTGCGAGCGTCGGCGAAGGAGTCGTTGGCTTTCGTCGTCCCGGCGTTGAGGCGGGCGGCCTGGATCCGGTTGTGGTGGGGGACCGAGACCCGCCACGAGACCATGAAGCCCCCTTCCGGTCCGGCGCTGAGGCGACTGCCATGGTCGCGCCAGTTGCCGGCGAGCAGGATGTGGGGGCTGCCGGCGGTGCCGTCGGGTGCGAGCGTCGCCGCCCGCAGACCCTCACCGTCGCCGTCGCCGTCTTCCCAGGCGACCAGCGCCGAGCCGTCGCTTGCCGCAGCGATCCGCGGCGCCGTCAGGTAGTGGCCGGCGGCCGCGGCGGCCACCGTGCCGATCGCCCCCGGCGCGCCGGAGACCGGGATCTTGCGCGAGCGGATCGCCCCCTCCACCGACCAGACCGCGATCGTAGAGCCGCTGGCGCCGCGGGTGACGTCGAGACCGGAGACGTGGGCACCTTCGCCGGAGGAGAGCAGAGCCTGCGGGCTTTCGGCGCTGCCGCCGGCACCGATCCGCGAGTAGAGCGCTTCGTCAGCCGAGTAGGTTCCGGCCCAGCCCCAGACCGCGACCGCGGTTCCGCTGGAGTCGACGGCAAGATCGGGGATCGTGGTCCCGCAGCCGGAGTCGAGCTTGGTCGCGGCAGAGGCGGCGCCGGCGGTCGAGATGCGCAGGAACCCGATCGAGCTTTCACCGCCGAAGCAGGACGCTTCGCCCGCCGGGGTGCGGACGCTGAACAGCACGGTGGCCGTGCCGTCGGCAGCCGCGCCGGCCCGCAGCCGCATCAGCGGATGACCCGAGCCGTAGCCGATCGTGTGCGTCGTGTAGGCGGGCTGACGTGAGCCCAACGGCGCCGCGGCCGCTGAGAGCCGGACCCACTCGATGCTGGTGTCGGCTTCGCATTCGGAATCGGAGTAGGAGCTGGAGTAACCGTATGCCGCGCACCCGGCGGCGAAGGTACTCTCGGTCCAGACCGCGGTGAGGGTGTTGCTGGGGCCGCCGACGAGGGCTGGCTGCCCATAAGTCACGTAGGCCGGGTTGCTGCCGCCGAACGAGCCGTCGCTCGGGTAGGTCACCTGGCGGTGATGCACGACACTGATCGCCGAGAGCGTTCCAGTAGGGCCGATCTGGCGCGCCTTTACGTACTCGTCGACGACGCAGTCTGCCGTGCTCCCGGACCCACCCCCGCTGAAGCAGCTGTCGCTGCTGTAAGCGGATTCCATCCAGATCACGGTCCCGGTTCCAGAGCCGTCGTAGCGGATAGCCGGTGCGTAGGCCGTGGCGAAGACGGCACCGGCAGGTGGGCTGGAAAGGGATCGCTTGGCGCCGGGCGTCCCATCGGCCTCGACGTCTCGAGCGAAGACGCCGTAGCCGCCCCCGGCCTCGGGCCCGGACCAGACGACGGTCCCGGTTCCGTCCACCGACACGTCCTGGCCGAAGCTGTACTGCGTCCCGCCTTCGGTTACCGTGACCGGTGGCGTCCAGTCAGCGGAGGCCGTACCGCCGGTCGCAGTAAGTAGCACGATGTTGAAAAGAGCGAACACGAGCCAGCCCCGACGGTCAGGTCGGAGACGACCCCTACACGATGACCGCATCTGGCCTCCCAGCAGATTGGTCTGAGGAATTTGCTGCATCCTAGTCACCAAGCGCGGCTCTAGGCTCTGAATTTTCAGAAACCTTGGTGTAGGAGTGCCACTTACCGAATACTTGGCGGGAATCGTCTACCTGACTATTACTTTCGTCGGGTTGGCGATGGTCGCGACGATCATCCGCCGTCACCTGCTTCGCGGATGGCACGGAGCGGCGGCTCGCCTGGCCGAGCTGGTCTGCGGAATCTCAGTGCTGGTAATCGCGGCGGAGCTACTCGGCAGCTTCGGTGTGCTTTCGCCGGAGACGCTGCTCGCTCTGGTCGCCGCCGTCGCCGCCGCCTGCCGCTGGCGGCTGGGGGTGGGGCCGGCCTCCGGTGAGGAGACGGCCCCGCCGGCGCCGGTCACGGCGGGCTGGAGGGTCTGGCTGGCGCTGGCCGTCGCGGTGGTGGCGGTTCTGCACTGGGCCGGCGGTGTGCACGACAGCCTCGAGCACGGTATCTACCGTCAGGACAGCACCTGGTACCACCTGCCCTTCTCGGCGGCGATCTTCCAGACCGGCGACACCTGGGCGGTGAGGTTCACCGATCCGATGGCGCTGACGGCCTGGTTCTACCCTCAGAACTCCGAGCTGCTGCACGCGGTCGGGATGCTCGGGCTCGGCACCGACTTCCTCTCGGTCTTCGCCAACGTCGGCTGGTTGCTCGTGGCCCTCTTTGCCGCCTGGTGCGCCGGTCGTCCGTTCGGACTCGGCCCAGAGGCGTCGATCGGGGCGGCGGTGGTCCTCAGCTCGGAGATGATGCAGGCGCAGGCGGGGAACGCACCGAACGACGTCGCCGGCGTCGCCCTACTGCTGGCGGCGATGGCGCTGCTGCTTAACGCGCGCGCCGCGGCCCCGCCGGGCCAAGGGTGGAGCCCGGCCGCCAGCGCGATCCTCGTCGCCGGACTGGCCGCCGGGCTCGCGGTGGGGACGAAGATCACGCTGCTGGCGCCGGTCGCGGTGCTGACCATGGGCCTGCCCGCGTTACTCGCCGCCGGTCGGCGACTGCGGCTCGGGGCCGTCTGGCTGGCCGGCATCGGCCTCGGTGGCGGCTACTGGTACCTGCGCAACCTGGCCCACACCGGCAATCCCCTGCCTTGGATCGGAGTCGGGCCGCTGCCGGCCCCCGACCAGCTAGGGCTCTACCCGCGCCCGGCGCACTCGGTCGCCGACTACGCGTTCGAACCTAACCTCTGGCTGCACCAGTTCGCGCCGGGCCTCGCGACGGCGATAGGGCCGCTGTGGCCGCTGGTCCTCGCCGCCGCCGCGGCAGGGCTCCTTGCTGCGGTCGTTCGCGGCCCCGACCTGCAGCGGGTTCTCGGGGTCGCCGGCATCGCCGCAGCCGTCGCCTACGTCTTCGTCCCGGTCTCGGCCTCGGGCTCGCCCGGCCACCCGTCGGGCTTCGAGTCGAACCTCCGCTACCTGGCGCCGGCGCTGGTGACGGGCTTGGTGCTGCTGCCGATGCAGGTCGGAGCGCGCGGGCAACCGCCGCGCTGGCTGGCGCTGGCGCTGGCCGGCCTGTTCGCGTCCAGCGCCTTTGCCTCGACCGGTTGGGGGATCGACCAGTTCGGCGTGGGCACCATGCTCGCCCTCGCGCTCGTCGCCGCCCCGGTCGCGGCCATGGCGCTAGCGGCCGCGGGCTCCGGTGCCGCCCGGGTCGCCTTCCCGCTGGGCCTCGCTGGCGTTCTCGCCGTCGCCCTCGGCTTCCCGAGCCAGCGCGACTACGCGGCTAGCCGCTACGACCCGAGCCTGGCGCCGCCCGGCGACAACCCCGGCTTCCGGGACTCGCCCCAGTGGCGCCGGATCCAAAGCTGGGCGCGGGGCGTGCACGATGCGCGCATCGGCCTCTCCGGACCGCCCGCCGCGTTCGGCCAGTACGTCTTCTACGACCCGGAGCTGACCAACCACGTCCAGTACCTGGGCGAACCCGGACCGCGGGGGAGCTACCGCCCGATCGAAAGCTGCCTCGAGTGGCGCCGCGCCGTCAACCGCGAACGCCTGCGCTTCCTCGTAATCACCCCGGCCGCCGAGATCGGCCCCGGCTCGATCCCACAGGAGAATTTCTGGACCCGCGGCGACCCCGCCGTGCGAGAGGTGGTCCGCGCCGACCCAGCCGCCGTCTTCCAGATCGACGGCGAGCTCGATCCACGCGCCTGCCGCAGCAAGCTTCTGCCGCCAACGATCCACGTTCCCGGCGGCGGCTACGCCGTCCCCGGCGTCCGGCCATAAACACCCCAGGGGCCGCGTTTCGAATCCGCCCAGCTCCACTCGAAGCGAAGCGCCTGACTGGCGCCCATGCCCCTCACGGCGGTGTAGCGACGCCGCACCGCGAGGTCAACCGGAAGTCATATCCCCCGACGCTCGATAACGATCCATCACTTCCACCAGGAGCGGGCGGCGACTAACCCGAAACCGCCCCGCTGTCGCGCAACTTCTTGGTGCAGTGGCCTTCGTGGGTGACGAAGACGCAGTATTCGTCTACGCGGGTCAGCCGGTACGAGAAGTGAGCCTGCTTTTCGTGATGGGGAAAGGTCAGCCAGATCTGCCCCCGGCCGACGTAGCCGGTGTCGCCGATCACCCAGCCCATCTCGCAGCCGATCCGGGTCGCCGAGAGGCGGCGATTGCACTTGAGCGAGCCCCCGGCGCGCGATTCATAGCTGAAGCGGGCGAGGACCGAGCGCATGTAGCCGCGGGCGGCGGAGCTGCCGAGCCGGTGGATCGGTTCGGGCTTGAAGCGCTCGCAGGGGTAGGGAATCGGCCCATCGAAGCCTTCGGGACCGGGGACCGCCAGGTCTTCGACGCCAAGGCGCGAGAACTGCCAGTGACCGACCGTCGGGCAGTAGACCGGACGCCACAGGTGAAGGGTCGCTTCGTCTTCGGCGTAATCCTGGCAGGCGACCACCGGCACGTCCGGCGAACACGCGGGGAAGCGAAGGGTGCCGTGGGTCGAGGCCCGGTCGGGGCCCCATTTCTCCCAGCCTAGGTCGGCGAGGAAGCGGACCTTGCCGTCGGCGCAGGTCAGGGCAATTTCCTTCGGTTGGTAGACCGAGCCCGAACAGCCGATCACGAAGTAGACCCGGCGCGAACTTGCCGAGGCGGAGCTGGAGCTGGCCCGGCGGCCCCAGGTTGAGGGATGGTCTTCGGGCCGGCTCGACCCGTAGACCCAGCGGTTGCGGTGGTGGCAGTACATCTGGCTTCCGCTCAGCCCCGTCAAACAGCGAAACCCGTTGACGTCGTAGTAGATCGAGCCGTCTCCGGTCTTGCCGTCGAAGTGATCGCCGCTGAGAGTTCGCTCGAAGTATTCACTGGCAACTTCGCGGCCTGCCTTGCACGAGGTGCGAACTGCGGCGACGCGGATCTTCGTGCCTTCGACCCTCACGGAATGGCAGCGTGCTGCGGCGGTTGCGGTGCTCGTCATAACCGCGAGCGCCAGCAGGGTTATCGCCGGAGCGGCGATAACCAGAGTGATGCGGCGGATCAATCTGAGCGTCACCGAGCGCATTCGCTCGCAGCCTATCCCGGGGATACCAACCTGCGACCTTCGGGTTATTCGGGGACTAAATCCCTTGGAGTCGTTTAAACCCACCGGGTGCCCGAACTGCCAGAAATCTGCGTTTCTGCCAGAACACCCCGACAATCGCCGCATATCCACGCATATCGGCCTCGGTCGGCGGCGAATCGCGAGCCGCGCAAACCCGCTTCTCATGCGGGATCATGCGCAAGGCGAGTAACTAGCGGCGTAAATCGCACCCAGGAGGTCGGCGGTTCGAATCCGCCTAGCTCCATTCAGCAGAACCCATGCACGGCGCATTATTGGTTTTCGGCGGTCGTTTAAACCCAGACCGAAAATTGCCCCCTACCTGGCAGAAATTGGCAGATAGGCGCCAGATATGTGGCGATCCGCGTCGATTGCCCTTGATTTCGCTCACTTTGGCCGGCGACCACAGCTAAGACATCCGTACCGGCATCGCATCGGCGAAGCCCCAACGGTAATAGGAGATCGAGATGAGCGCCACGGCGATGAAAAGCACGGCCAGTGGCAGCAAAAGCAAACCCGGCGGCAGCACCAACAAAGGCAGCAAAACGAGCGCCAAATCGAAACGCGCCTCGGCGAAAACGAAAAAACTGCCGCAAAGACCAAGCGCACCTCGGTCCGCCGCTTCGGACCGGCTGAAATCTGTGGGCGGTGCTGCCTCATTCGTCGCCCTCAAGAGCCGCCCGATTTGCAAGGCTGGCGCCGCATGGATGTGATGGCGGCGAAGATCCTGCTCTCCCCCCTCTGCGTCGTCGGCGTCTCCCTGGCCGGCCGCCGCTGGGGCATGGGTGTGGCCGGCGTGCTGGGGGGCCTCCCCGTCGTCGCCGGACCCATTCTGCTGGTGGAGACGCTGGTTCACGGACCTGCCTTTGGGACGGATGCTGCCGGAGGCACTCTGCTCGCGCTCGCTGCCCTGACCGCCTTCGTCGTCGTCTACGGGCGGGCCGCTGGAAGGCTCGGGCCGATCGCATGCGCATTCTGCGGCTGGAGCGCCTTCCTTTTAGGCATCCTCGTTCTCAGCTTTGTCCAGCCGCCGCCCGCCTTTTCGCTGATCTTCGTCGGCGCCTGCTTCGCCATCGGGCTACGACTCCTGCCGCCCGCGGAAGAGGCCGTCACAGCTGGCGCTGCGCCGCCGCGATGGGACCTGCCCGCGCGGGCAGGCGCGGCACTCCTCCTCGTGCTCGGACTGACCGCGGTCTCTGGCGCCCTGGGCCCCCACCTGAGCGGCCTGCTCGCACCGTTCCCGATCATTACGAGCGTCCTTGCCATCTTCACCTACGCCCACACCGGCGTCGACCAGGTCCTCCTCCTGTTGCGGAACTTCCTGCTCGGCTTCTACGGCTTCGCCGCCTTCTGCTTCGTCCTGGCGACCTCGCTCCCTGATCTTTCAACCGCGGCCGCCTTCGGGGTCGCGACCGCGGCCGCGCTGATCGTGCAGAGCGCGATTCTCGTTTTACGCTCGCGACTGGCGCCGACCCCGCTCGAGCAAGGCGCGTGAGGCCCTACCCCTCGGAGCTCCGTCGCTCACCGTAGTAGAGGAGGAAGGCGGGCTGGAACCCGCGCCGCTCGTAGAAGCGATGGGAATCGGCGTTGGCCAGAGCCGTGGTGCTTGCCATCTCCTCGACCGCTAGCTCCTCGAGCTTTGCGCAGCAACCTTCACCGCTGCCGACGTCGCGCGGAACGCGCCCATATATTCCGTCGGAGTGGCACGAACGGTGGTTATAACGGGTGCTTCGAGCGGCATCGGTGCGGCAACTGCGCGGGCGCTAGCGGCAGATGGCTACCAAACGATTCTCGGGGCGCGTCGTGTAGACCGGCTGGAGGCGCTGGCCGAAGAAATTGATGGCGAGGCCATTGCTCTTGACGTCACCGACCGTGCTTCCGTCGCCCACTTCACCGCTGGTATATCGAAATGCGATGTGCTGGTTCATTGCGCGGGTGGTGCCCTCGGATTGGACTCGGTGGCAGATGGCGACGATGACCGGTGGCGGTGGATGTATGAGGCGAATACCCTGGGAATGGCCCGAATGACGAAGGCGCTCCTGCCCAACCTGATCGCCTCGGGCGATGGCCATGTTGTTGGCGTCACGAGTATCGCCGCCTTCGAGACCTATCGCGGCGGGGCTGGATATACCGCTGCTAAGCACGCGCAGCGAGCAGCGCTTCGCACGTTGCGCTTGGAGCTTTTGGGTGAGCCGGTTCGATTGACGGAGATCGCGCCTGGAATGGTTGAAACTGAGTTCTCTCTTGTTCGCTTTGGCGGCGACAAGGAAGCGGCCGCCGATGTCTACGCCGGGATGACGCCCCTGCAAGCCGAGGACGTGGCCGGGTGCATCCGGTGGGCTGTGGCCCAGCCTCCACACGTAAACATCGATGAGATCGTGGTGCGGCCCCGTGATCAAGCTACGGCGACCGAGGTGGTCCGGCGCCGGGCGGCGCAATAGCCAAGGTCACTTCTACCTTGACGATGCCTTGCCCGTATTCCCAGGGCGAGGCGCGCGTGGGCCAGCGACGAGCGGTTGATGAACTGGCAGATCGAGGAGGCCCAGTGGCTCAATGCCAGGGGTCTCCACCTTGCTCATTCGCAATGGCAGAAATCCGCGTTTCTGCCAGAACAGCGCTCCTTTCAGGTGATGCGCGCCGGTGGCGGGGATTTACGGTATTCATAAACTTTGTTGTTTACCTTAATTACTCAGATGTGGTTAGGATGCGCCGGCAGCAATGGGAGAGGAGTCGTCGACCTATCGTGAGGTGTTCCGCGGGCGCAACTTTGCCGTGCGTCAGGAAGAGGTCCGGCTGCCCGGGGGCGAGATCGAGGTCCATGAGCACGTGTGGCGGACCGATGGGACGCGGATCATCGCCCTGAATGAACTCCAGCAGATTTTATTGACCCGCGAGTACCGTCACGAGCTGGGCGACTGGGACTGGCGAATCCCCGGCGGGAAAATCGACGGCGAGGAGTCGCCCGAGGAGGCGGCGGCGCGGGAGTTCCGCGAGGAGGCGGGATACGAGGCCCGCGAGCTGCGATTCCTGTGGACGACCACCCCCGATTCGACGGTCCGATACCAGCGCTTCTTCTTCCTCGCCACCGGCCTAACCGAGGTCGGCGCTGAGCGCGAGGCCGGCGAGAACCTGACGGTCCACTGGATCGACCTCGACGACGCCTGTTCGAAGGCGCTTACGGGCGAGATCCGGGAGGAGATCTCCGCCCTCGCGCTGCTGCGTCTGCGCGCCACCGGGCTCGGAGGCGACGGGGCCGAGCCGAAGCGGGCGGCCGCACCATGAGATGGGGCTGGAACGGCAACGACCTGCGGCGCTGGGAGGGGATCGAGCGCGCGACGGGCTTGATCGACTACTGGCCCGAACTGGGAGACAGCGACGAGCACCCACGGGCGAAGCTGGAAAAGATCAACCACCACCTCGACTTCATGGGCAACGGCGGCAGCAAGTGGAGCAAGGAGAAGCGGCAGATGGAACACATGCTCGCCCGGGTCGGAGAACGGGAGGGCAAAGTGCGGATGCTGCTTCTTCGCCCCGATTGCGAAGTCTGCACGCAGGCGTCCAAGAACCGCTTCGACGACGAGCAGGAGCTGCCGCGCCGGAACACGAACAGCCTGCTCGACCTCGAAGACCTGCGGCAGAGGTTTCCCTGTTTCGAGATCAGGCTCTACGAACACGCCCCGTTCTTCCGCCTCACCTTCACCGACAAAAAAACGGCGATCGTCGGCCATTACCAGGAGTACTGGCAGGACAGCACCAACACCCCACTGGTGGTCTTCGAGGATGCGCACGCCGGCAGCGAGTGGAGCTTCTTCGTCGCTTTCAGCAGGTACTTCCGAGAGGAGTGGAGCCTCGGAGACGAACTGCGGCCCGCCGAGCTCGACCGGCTCGCGAAGGAGTACGGCCTCCGATGAGCAAGCGCCGCTTCGTCGACTACGCGCGCCACGGAGGCTGCTCGATGAAGCTCGCCCCGACCCGCCTGCAGGGTCTGCTCGCGCCCCTGCGCACTTCCGCGAACGGAAGCGGAGGCTGGCCTGATGCCGGCGTCTCGGACATCGGCTCCCAACACGTCGCCAGCAGCGTCGACGTCGTCCTGCCGATGATCGACGACCCCGTCCTCTTCGCCCGCATCGTCGTCAACCACGTCTTCAGCGACCTCTACGCCGTCGGCGCCGACCCGGTTTTCGCGCTCAGCATCCTCGGAATCCCCGAGCCCGGCAAGACCGTCGACGACCACGAGGCGTTCAACCGGGAGATCGACGCCGAGGTCCAGCGGATGCTGCTGGCTGCCGAGGAGGCGCTGCGAGAGGCGCACGTAGCCAGCGCCGGCGGCCACACGCTGATGGATCACGCGCTCTTCTTCGGGATGGCGGCGACCGGCACCTTCGCCGACGAGCGCGTCATCTCCAACGAGGACGCCACGGCCGGCGATGTGCTCGTCCTCACCAAGCCGATCGGCACCAGCGTCGCGACCAAGCTCTGGAAGTTCGACGCCAACTCCAAGGACGAATTCGGGGACGTGGTCGCGGCGATGCTGCAATCGAACCGGGGCGCCTCCCTGGCGATGCGCCCCCTCGAGCGCTGCGCCTGCACGGACGTGACCGGGTTCGGCTTCCTCGGGCACCTCCACAACATGCTGCGGGCCAGCAGTGCCGCCGCCATCGTCCGCCTCGACGAGGTCCCGATCTTCGAGTCGGTGCGGTCGCGCCCTCGCATGAAGGACGAAACCGGCACGCGGCTCCTGGAGCCGAACCGCGAGTTTCTCCATGGCCACATTCGCGACGGCGCCAAGGATGTCGACCTCTCCCTTTTCCTCGACGCCCAGGTCTCCGGCGGGCTGCTGGTTTCGGTGCCGCCGCACGACCTCGATTCCTTCCAAGCGCAAATGCGCGCCAACGGCGAAGACGCCTGGGTGGTGGGCGAAGTAGTGAAGGGGGATGCCGGGACGATCATCCTGGCGTAAAGCAGGCGATGCCCCTGCGACGCGACATCCCCGGCGCCGGCGCCTTCGCATTCGATCACCTGCTCCTCGACCTCAACGGCACGACCACCCGCTGGGGCGAGTTCGACCCGGGCGTCGAGGAGCGCCTCCGCGCGCTCGCCGGGCAAATGACTGTGCACCTGCTCTCCGCGGACACCTACGGGACGCTCGCCGCCGTCTCCGCCTCGATCGGGGTCACCCCGCGAGTCGTCGCCAACGGCGAGGACAAGCGGGCCGCCGTGGTCGAGCTCGGAGCCGACGTCAGCGTCGCCATCGGCAACGGGGTCAACGACACGGCGATGCTGAGAGCGGCCCGGGTCGGCATCGCCCTGCTCGGCGGGGAGGGTTTGAGCACCGCCGCCCTGAGCAGCGCCGACATCCTCTGTGGATCGATGGTCGAAGCGCTGGATCTCCTGCTCCACGAGTCCGGCCTGGCGGCGACGCTGCGTCCCTGATGCCGACGCCGAAGCAGATAGCAGAGGACCTTTGGCAGCGGTTCTGGGCCGCTGGAGTCACCGATCCGATCGTCGCGATCGAGCAGATCGGCTACTTGATCCTTCTGCGGACCCTGGACCTGCGCGCAGCTCGGTCCCCGGACGGGACGGCGAGCGAAGCGTTCTCCCGCCACCCCCTGCTTGTCTGGTCCCGACTCAGGGGCATGAGCGACAAAGCCGCCCTCGCCCAGCTCGAAAAGGACCTCATCCCCTTCCTCGTCGCCGCCGCCGGCAGCGAAAGCTTCGCCAGGGCCTTGGCCGACAGCTCCTTCCGGCCACCGCAGCCGAAGCTGGCTCGCGACTGCATGGCAGCGATCGAGGACCTCGACCTCCCGAACAACCGGCAAGCCGCCGGCGAGGTCTTCGACGAGCTGCTCGACCAGCTGCTCCTCGCCGGCGGGCGGAGCGGGCAGGTGAGAACTCCGCCGTACCTGGCCGAGGCGATGGTGGACATCGTCGAACCGGAGCCGCATCAGGTCGTCTGCGATCCGGCGGTGGGCACCGGCACCTTCCTGGTCGAGGCTTCCCGGCAGCTCGAGGGGGGACCCGGGGGGTTGCTGGGGTTCGACGTCGCCCCTGACCTCGTGCGGATCGCCCTGATCAACCTGCTTATGCACGAGGCACCGAACCCGCGGATCACCTGCGCCGACACCCTCTCACGAGGGTTCAAATGGCCGACGGTTGATGTGGTGGTGACCAATCCCCCGTTCGCCGGCAACCTCGACCGCCGCGAGGTGCACCCGGGACTCGAACTCGATACCAGTCGCTCCGACGTGCTCTTCCTCGAGCTCTGCCGCAGACTGCTGAGGCCGCGCGGAAAGGCCGTGCTGCTCGTCCCCGAAGGGGTCCTCTTCGGGCGCCAACGGGCCTACGTCGAGGCGAGGCGCCGCTGGTTGACCCAGGGAAAGGTCGAGGCGGCAGTGTCGCTGGCGCCGCAAGTGCTCGGGTCGAACACGACGGTGCAGACCGCGATCCTCGTCCTCAGGGCATCCGGAAGAACGGAGCGGGTTTGGTTCGGCAGGGCTCAGCCCGCCGATCTCGGTCGCCTGGCCGCCGCTCTGAGGTGGCGCTTCGGCCGGGACCCGCGTCCTTCTCCGCCCGCAAGGGAGCTGGGGGAACATCTGTGGAGCGCCACGCTGGATGAAATCGGCGAATCCGGGTGGAGCCTCGCTCCCTCCACCTACAGCCCCCGCGAAGTCACCTTCCCCGAAGACGAGGAGCCCCTCGAGCTACTGAGACAGGCGCAGGCGCTCGCCGTCGGGATCGAAGAGGAGCTGGCCAGCGCCGAGTCGCTCCTCGAAGACCGGCCATGACCCGCTTCGGAGAGCTCGTCGAGATCAACCCCGCCGCGGCGCGATCCGACAAGCCTTACAGCTTCATCGCGATCGGCGATATCGACGTCGAACGAGGGGTGGCCGAGGTGAGCCGCCTCACCGAACGGGGAGGCGGGGACCTTCCTTTTCGCGCCGCGCGTCCCGGCGACGTCATCTTCGCGCGCATCTCCCCCTCTCTGGAGAACGGCAAGGTGGCGATCGTGCCGGAGCTGGAGACCGAGGAGGCGCTGGTATCTCCCGACCTGATGGTCCTCAGGCCACGAGCGGATGTGGACCCGCGCCTCGTCTGGGCCTTTCTCAGGCAGGACCATGTGCGCAGCGCCCTCGCGGAGCTCACCCTCGGAAGCTCCCGCCGGCGGCGGCTGCGGACGGAGTCCCTGGAGAGCTTCGAGCTGCGGCTGCCGCACAAGCAAGCCTGGAGCACGAAGGCCCGGGTTCTTGGGCACCTCGACGAGGCGCGGCGGCTGCGCCGGCTCTTCGGGGAGCGGATCGGCGCACTTCCCGCCGCAGCGGCGTCCACGGTCGCCGCCGGGGCCCCTTTGACCTCACTTCGAACCGGGGTGGAAGTTCGGCCGGGAACGGCAGATGTCTCGGCGACCTCGGGCTACGTGCGGGTCCTGCGCGCCGCCAACGTGGTGAAGGGCCGGATCGATCCAGGCGGCATGAGGTTCCAAGCCGACTCCGAGGAAGCCGAGCTCCTGCAGGAGGGCGACCTTCTCGTCGTGCGCAACACCAGCAACCCGGATCGGATCGGCCGCTGCGCGGTCTACGAGGATGAGCGGCAGCCGACCGCCTTCGCTTCCTCGTTGCTGATGGTGCGCAGCACCCACTTCGACCCGAACTTCCTCTGGGCTTGGCTTCGAGGCTCGGAAGCCAGAGAAGAGATCGCGAGGGCTAGCTGGCAGCAACCGACCCGCCATCGCCTCAGCCTCGAGGCGATGGCAGACCTCCCGGTTCCCCGCGTGGGGAAAGAAGAGGAAACCTGGGTGGCGGAACTGGCTCGCCTGGCGCGGCGGCTCACCGCTGCCAGCGAAAGGCAGATCGCCGTCCTCGAGCGCGCCGTGCAGGCGCATCTCGCCGAGACCTTCGGCCGCGCCCGACCTCTCCCCGCGGACGCGGAGGAAACGCGGCCCGCCCCCTCCGAGACCCTCCTCCCCCATGTCTTCGCGGCCGCCTCCGAGCGTCAAAGCCAGTTGTGGCGGAAGGTGAGCGAGCTCACCGGCGGGTTCGGCCTCGTCGACCTCGCGCGCGAGGAGACCGAACACGCCTGGGTCCAGCACTGCCTGGCGATCTTCGAGCAGCTCGGCCTCGTCGTCCGCGAGGCGGGCGACGAGTCCTACCGCTGGCGACATCCCGACTCCGAGCTGGAGGTGTTGCGCTGATGCGGCTCCTCAGGCTGCGCGTGTCTGGCTTCCGCGAGGATCGGGAGCTGCGCCTCGAGTTCAACGAGCGCCGACACGCCGACCCGGCGCTCGCGTTCATGATCGGGCCCAACGGTGCCGGCAAGTCACGCGTCCTGGAGATGCTGGGCCGCATCTTCAGCCACCTCTCGGCCGGGATACCGGTCGGCTTGGACTTCGACGTCGAGTACGAGTTAGGCCGCAACCGCGTGCTTTTCACGACGCGTCCGCCGGAGCTCCCGGAAGCGATCGCTCTCCCGCCCCGCCTGGAGCGGATCAACGCCTGGATGCTGGTCGCCGAAGGCGCCTTCGAGGGGTGGGCGTCCGAGCACGTCCGCGAAATGTGGCCGGAGGAAACCGAACTCGATCGCCTTCTCCCGGCGCAGGTGGTTGGTCTATCGACGGGCCCCGCGAGCCGGCTCGACGTGGCCCTGCGAGGCGGCGTCCTCGACAGCCTCGGGCAACGCCTCGACATCGGGGAGGCGCAATCCCCGCCGCCCAACATGAAGGCGAGCGAGTGGGAGGCCTACCTGGAGTCCGAAAAGACGCTGCTGTCGAAGGAAATGCGACGCGTCGCCGACGAGCCGCGCTGCGTCGCGTTGTCCGGCGACGAGCTCCTGCTCGCAATCCTCGCCCTGCTCACCCACCCGCTGGCGATCCACGAAGACGACAGGGCCCGGGACACGATCCTGGACCGAGTTGGGCTGCGGGCGCAGGGAAGCCTTCTCGCCTTTAGCCTCGACATCGCCTCCGACTGGCACGACCGGGTTCCCGCGCTCCAGCGAAAACCGTTCGAAGGGCTGCTCGCCCAGGCCGCACGGCGGATTGCTCGGGAGGGTTCGGGTCCCGACCCCGACCTGGCCGACCGCGAGCAGCGAGCGGTCTTCGAGTGCCAGCCGAGCCTGCACTCCTGGATCGGCAACGCCGCGGACTCGCCGCTCGTCTGGTTCGGGCAGCTGCTGGGCTGGCTCAAGCTCGGGGCGCTACGGTCGGTCAGGCTCGTCCTCGTCAAGGACGGCGACTCCGGGCTCCTCCTCGACGACGACTTCTCCGACGGCGAGTTCCTGATGGCCGGCCGCTACGCCCTCCTGCTCCTTCTCCGCGAGCTCCGCGACTGCCTGGTCCTGTTCGACGAGCCCGAGACCCACTTCAACGACCTCTGGAAAGTGGACTTGATCTCCGACCTCGTGCGAGTGCTGAAGGGGCAGTCGGCGCAGGTGGTGATCGCCACCCACTCCGACCTGACGCTGAGCGACGCGGACCGCTCGGACGTCTATCTGCTGGCCGTCGACACCCCGGCGGACGAGCCGGAAGTGCCAATGGAACCGGCGGTCTCCCCCTTCGCCGCGGATCGCGGCGAAATCACGACGCGTGTCTTCGGCGCCGGGCAGACGAGCGGCAGCCACGCCCTCGGCATCGTCAACGACGCCCTGGCGAGAAGGGATCCAGAGGAGCTGCGCGAGACGCTGGAGCGCGTCGGCCCCGGCTTCCACAGCTTCCGTCTTCGCTACGCCCTGCAGGAGGACTCCGAAGATGCTCCTTGAGCTAAGGCAGTCGCCGATGGCGCTCGAGATGAAGGCGGCGAACGAGTCGATCGTCCGCTTCCTCGAGGCGATCGGCGCTGAAGGAGCCGACTACGCCAGCGCGATGGACGCTTGGGACCATCCCGGCCAGCCCGAGAAAGCCGGCGTCGAAGAAGTCCTCGCCTTGCCGCAGGCGGAGCGCGAGGCACTCTGGCGGGCGGTCGAAGAGGACATCGGGTTCGACGCTTCGATCGACGACGAAGCCTTCGTCTTCGCCTTTGCCGGACTCGCCGAGAGAACGCGGCGGGCGGGCAAGCGGCTGCTCGCCTCGATGTACGACTCGGTGTTCGCTGGCAAGGGGTTTGCGCTGCCGGCGCACTCCGAGGTCAATCGCACGACATGGGAGTACGCCTTCCGCGCCGCCAACCCGGCGATCCGGGTCTGCCCCGCCTGCCTCATCAACAGCTTGGAGTGGCGGATCGAGGGACGGGCGGCAAGCGATGCCGATCACTACCTCCCCCGCAATCTTTACCCGGCGCTCTCGGTCCACGGGATGAACCTCGTGCCGATCTGCAAGAACTGCAACCGCACGGCGAAGGGGCCGAAGGACCCGCTCGCGGCGGAGACCGGGGCACATGCCCTGACCAAGGTCTGGTTCCCTTACCGGGACATCGGCATCGCCAGCCTCGAACTCGATTTTGCCCCCGCCACGCCCTCGATGCAGGGCCTGATCTCGTTGAGGGGCACCCCCGGCACAGAGCAGCAGGCTGAGCTCTTCGATGCCTTGTTCCGGCTCTCTTCCCGCTGGAGTGAGGGACTCGACAACGTCCACTGGAAGGTCGTCCTGCAGCTACGAGATCGCTTTGACGATGGCCAGTTCGAGATCGAAGGGGTAAAGGCCGCCCTGCGCAGGATGGCCGCGACGATGAAGGCGGGGCTCACCAAGATTCCGGGGGAATACGTCGCCGGCTGCTACTGCGCCTGGCTGGCGGACTCACCGTCGGCGCTGGCGAGCCTCGTCGAGGAGCTGCGTGAAGGCTGACGCGACTCAGTCCAGCCCGTGCGGGTGCAGGTGCTCTTCGGCCATCCGCTTCAGCCCCACCCGGTCGATCTTGCCGGTCGGGTTGAGGGGCATCTCCTCGAGGAAGAGGATCTCCTCGGGGGCCTTGTAGCCGATGCGGTCGCGGCAGTGGACGATCAGGTCGGCGGCGCTGGGGTGCTCGGCGCCCTCGCGCAGGGTGACGTAGGCGCGGACGTTCTCGCCGTGGACTTCGTCGTGGACGCCGACGGCGCCGGCGAGGGCAATGGCGGGGTGTTCGTTGAGGGCGCCCTCGACCTCGTAGGGGCTGATGTTGGAGCCGTCGTGGACGATCACCTGCTTCTTGCGGCCGAAGAACCAGAGGTAGCCGTCCTCGTCGGCGCGGGCGAGGTCGCCGGAGTCGATCCAGTCTTCGCGCAGGACCTCGGCGGTCGCCTCCGGCGCTTCCCAGTATTCGGACATCCGCGCCCGGGTGCGGATGAAGATGCGGCCGACCGCGTCGGCGCCGACCGGCTCGCCGTCCTCGCCGCGCAGGGCGATGCTGAAGCCGTTGATCGGCCGCCCGATCGAGCCCTGTTTGACCACGCCGGAGGGCGGGTTCAGCGTCGCCAGGCCGACCTCGGTCATGCCGTATCCCTCGACGATCGGGAAGCCGGCGACAGCGGCGAACTCGTGCAGGAGCTCAGTCGAGACCTTGTCCGAGCCGCAGCGGCAGATCCGCAGCGAGTCGAAGTCGTGCGGCTGCAGGTCGTGGTCGCGGACCAGGGCCAGCAGCGCCGCCGGGATCATCGCCAGCACCGTCGGCTTGCGCCCGCGCAGCAGCGGCAGCAGCTCGTGGCTGTCGAAGGTCCGCGCCACCACCACCTCGCCGCCGACCGAGAGCGTGCTCAGCGCCCAGAGGAAGGAGCCGATGTGGGACATCGAGGAGCCGGGCAGGAAGACGTCCTCGGGGCCGAGCTCGAAGGCGGCGGCGGCGCTGGCGATCATCCAGCGCAGCGATTCGCGGGTGTGGGTGACGCCCTTGGCCGGGCCAGTGCTTCCGGAGGTGAAGAAGATCGCCGCGGGGTCGGTCGGATCGGGCTGCGGCGCCGGCGGCAGCGGCTCGCTCTCCAGCAGGCGGTCGAAGTCGTGCGGCCAGTCGACGTCGGCACTGCGCCCCGGCCCCTCCGGGTCGGCATAGGCGACGAGGCCGAGCGGCAGCGCCCCGGCGAGCTCGCTCTCCCCCACGTCCTCGCCCCGCTCGACGTGGGCGAGCAGCGCCTTGGCGCCGCTGACCTGCAGCGCGTGGTCGATCTCGCGATGGGTGTAGCGGTAGTTCAGCGGCGTCACCACCAGCCCGGCCTTGAAGCAGGCGAGGTAGTGGACGATCAGGGCGATCCGGTTCGGCATCAGCGAGGCGACGCGGTCGCCCGCCTCCAGCCCCAGTGCCCGGTAGCCCCCGGCCAGCCGCTCGCTCTCCTCCTCCAGCTCGCGCCAGCTCATCGCGCGGGTCGCCGAGACCAACGCCGGCTCCTCGGCCCCGGCGTCGAAGCCGACCCGAGGCAGGTCGCCGAGCGGCGCGGCGGGAGCTTCGAGCGGGAGGCCGTCGATCAGCACGGGGCATTTCTACAGCCTCGGCGCCGCCGCGCCTGCACCCGCCACATGGTGGAATGCCGCCGTGCGCTCCCTGGCCGGCGAACGGAAGCATTGGATCTGGCTCGCCGTCTAGCTGGCGACGCGGGCGCTGATCGTCGCCGAGGTCGGCTTCTGGGCTACCGCGCACCCCACGGCTGCAGTGCTGCTCCCCCGCCTCGTCCCGACTGGCTACGGGTGCCGAGGATCTTTACGTGCTACATGTGATTTCTCCTTTAGGGATGGGGGTGGGCCCGCCGATGGACGGTCCCACCCTCAGTTCAAATGCTGATTATCTGCGTACCGCAGTACGGGGATCGGCTATTTGAGGAGCAGGGTTTCCGGAGTTGTGACTACGTAGCTGCCCGTCCAGGTGCCTTTGCTCGCGCAGAAGGTGGTGTTGCTGCCGGCCTCTCTCTGCAGTGCCGTGGTGTTCACATCGAGTGTCGCTGTTGTGAAGAAGGTGACGTTGCTCGGTGTAAGTTTCCCAATGTCGACGGACCCGAGTTCGGCACCGTAGAAGCAGGTGACGCCGAGGCCTGTGACCTTGACTTCTATCCTGCTGCTCCAGGTAAAGGCTGTCCCATTGCCGTCCACTGTCAGGGTGCCCGGGAAGACTACCCTGGTGTCCTGGGTGCATTTACTGAAGGTGAGCGTCGCGAGTGAGCTTTCTGCGTGGGTTTCGGTATTGGTGCCAACAAGGCCGCCAGCTGTCGATTCGGTGCATGTGTCTTCGATCCCCGCTTTCAGCGTCGTTGAGGTGCCGAACTCCAGTGTGGCGTGGAATGAGCCCCAGTATTCGGTGCCGGCCGGCGATGTAAGGGTCGGGGCCGCGGCGGCGGTGTCGGCAAACGCCAGCAGCGAGACGGCGGCCACGGCCAGCAGGCTGATGATCTTTACGTGCTGCTTCATGTGATTTCTCCCTTGGTTTCCAGCGCCTTGCGGCGCCGGTAGTAATCCCCGGAAAGGCATGTTTGGGAATCTACGAGGTTCTAGCAGGGTCCTAACGAATGGTCAAGGAGACCTGAGCAGCAGGGGGCTCCAGCTACCCGAGCGGGCGGGCGTCCCCCGATCCAGGGGCGCGTTCTCTTCGCAGATGAGACGAATCGGGACCTGCTCACGCCTTGCCCTGCGCCGCGTCCGGATGGGGGATTTTTTTCCACTCGCCGGACTGGACCGTTCTGAGAAACTTCCGGGATGCCCGAGCGGGACGTGTTCCTCCAGAAGCGGATCTTCGACTGGTCGGAGAAGCTGTCCGGGTGGCAGCGGGGGCTGATGCGGCTGCTCTGCGACGGCCCGCTTGAGGAGGCGGCGCGGGCGCAGGTGCTGGCGGTGCTGCTGGGGGAGCCGGGGGCGCCGGAGCTGCCGCCGCTGCAGCTGACCGACCTGCCCGCCGACGAGGGCGCTTACGGGACGGTCGAGCTGCGGGAGATCCGCAACCTGCAGAACATCAACAGCCTCGCCGGCGACCAGACGCTCGGCTTCGGCCCGGGCCTCAACGTCGTCTTCGGCGAGAACGGGGCCGGCAAGAGCGGCTACGGGCGGCTGGCGCGCCGGGTCTGCCGCGCCGCCGAACCGGGCGAGGTGCTCCACGACGTCTTCGATCCTGGCCGGGCGGAGGCGCCGCAGACGGCCGAGTTCGCGATCGCGGTCGACGGCGAGGAGCGGGTGCTGGAGGTCGACCTGGCCGAGGAGGCGCCGCGTGTCCTCTCCGCGATCACCGCCTTCGACGCCAGCTGCGCCGACTTCTGCATCAGCAAGTCGAACACGATCGAACACACGCCGCGGCCGCTGCGGCTGCTGAAGGAACTGGTCGAGGCGCAGGGCGAGCTCGCCGAGGAGCTGGCGGAGCAGATCGACGCGCTGCGCGACGCCCTGCCTGATCTGCCGGAGCTGGACGACCCCGGGGCGGCGGCGCTGCTGGCGCGGGTTGAGGCGGGCGAGGCCGCCCGCGAGGAGATCGACACCTTCGCCCGGCTCGGCGAGGAGGAGCTGGCGGAGCTGCGGGAGCTGGAGCGGGCCGAGGCGACGATCGCCTCCGACCGCAGCCGCGAGCTGGAGGCCGCGGCGCGCAAGCGGGCGGCGGCGGTCGAGCGGCTGGCGGTCGAGCTCGAAACCGCCTGGGGGCTGCTCGACGACGAGGCGCTGGAGGAGATCGCCGAGCTGCGGGCGCGCCTGGCCCGGGCCTCCGCCGCGGTCGACCAGGTCGCCGCCGAGGCCTTCGCCGACCAGCCGCAGCCGGGCACCGGCGGCGAGGCCTGGCGGGAGATGTGGGAGGCGGCGCGGCGCTTCGTCGAGGCCGGTGACGGCGCCTTCCCCGATGAGGGCGACGACGCGACCTGCCCGCTTTGCCAGCAGGATCTGGAAGCGCAGGCGCAGGAGCGGATGCGGCGCTTCGAGGCCTTCGTTTCCGGCAACCTGCGCGAGCAGGTGCGGCTGGTCGACGCGGCGCTGACCGAGCACCTGGAAGCGCTCCCCGACCTCGGCGAGCTGGCCCACACCGCCGAGGTCGCAGTGGCGGCCGCCGGCGAGCACCTGCAGGAGCCGGCCGACGCGGCGCTGGCGGCGCTGGCCGACCGGCTGGCGATCGTCACCGGCCGCACCGAGCCCTCCCTCGACGGTGGGCTGGAGCTGACGCCGCTGCGCGACTACGTCGCCGTCCAGGTCGCCGAAGCCGAAGGCTTCGCGGTGTTGCGCAACGAGCAGGAGCGGGCCCGGGTCGAGGCCCGGCTGCGCGAGCTGCGGGCGCGGCGGGCGGTTGCCGAGGCGCGCGAGGACGTGCTCGCCCATCTCGACGCGATGGAGGCGATCGCCGCCCGCGAAGAGGCTCGCCGGGACCTCTCGACCGCATCGATCTCCCACCGGATCCGCGAGCTCAGCCGCCTCGCGATCACCGACCGCCTGCGGGAGGCGCTCGCCCAGGAGATCGGCGAGCTCGACCCGATCGCCAGCCGAGTCGAGCTGAAGGCCTCGGCGAGCAAGGGCAAGCCGGCGGTCCAGTTCAAGCTGCGTGCCGAGGGTCGCGAGAAGGTCGGCAAGGTCTTGAGCACCGGCGAGCAGACCGCCCTCGCCACCGCCTTCTTCCTCGCCGAGCTACGGGTCAGCAACGAGCGCAGCGCGATCCTCCTCGACGACCCCGTCTCCTCACTCGACCACCAGCGCCGCGAGCACGTCGCCGCCCGCCTGGTCGAAGAAGCCGCCAAGCGCCAGGTCGTCGTCCTCACCCACGACATCGTCTTCGTCTACTACCTGCTGGAAGCGGCTGAGGAGCAGGGCCTGGCGCTGCACGCGCAGGCGCTGACCCGCGCCGCCGGCGAGGTCGGGGTTGTCAGCGACAGCCTGCCGTGGGAGGCACGCTCGCCGATGCAACGCCTGAAGGCGCTGCGGCACGAGCTGAAGACGGAGCTGCGGGGGCTCTACAAGGGCCGCGACTCCCGCTACGAGCGACGGGCGCAGCTCTGGCTGCTCGACCTGCGCAAAGCCTACGAGCGGTTGATCGAGGTCTACCTGCTGAACAGCGTCGTCGAGCGGCAGTCACTGCCGATCCGGGTCCAGAAACTGCACGGCATCCGCTGGACGCCCGCACTGGCCGAGGAAATCGACATTGCGATCCGCGAGGTCTCCGGCGCCGCCCACCAGGAACCGCTTGGACGCCAAGGGCCGACCCTGACCCGGCTGGAAGCGCTGCTCGACAAGTTCGCCGATCTCTGCGAGCGGACCAAGCCGGCCCGCGAGCGCGAGGCCGACGATGAGCTCGCTCAGCGGCCGGTGCCTTTGCGCTCGCGGTAGCGGCGCGTCTTCTCGCGGTTGCCGCAGACGTCCATCGAGCACCAGGTGCGGGAGCGGTTGCGGGTGGTGTCGTAGAAGGCCCACTGGCAGCCCTCGTCGGTGCAGGCCTTGAGGCGGGGCCAGACCTCATGGCACTGGAGATGCTCAAGGGCAAGGAGGAGGGTCGACTCGAAACCGGAGAGGTCGGCGCGGGCGGGGGTCAGCTCGAGGCCGCCGTCGGGCTCGAAGGCGAGGCGGAAGCGGCTGCGCTCGGCGGCTTCACGCAAGGGCTCCAGGTCAGCCTCCTCCACGCGGGCGCCGTTGTTCACATGCATCAGCGCCCGCAGCGATTCGCGGAGGCCCTGCAGCCGTGCCACGTCGTCGTCCTGGAGGTCGGGCAGGAGCTCGCCGGTGTGCTCGGCGATCCACTCCGCCATCCGGGCGGGCTCGGCGATCGCGTCCGTCTCCTCCTCGACGTCGCGGCTGTTGACGAAGTCGACCAGGAGGTCGATCTCCGGCTTCATCTCGCTCTTGTGGGATGCGCTTGACACTGGCTATCTAGTTTAGCTAGTGTTGGTGACACCGGCAACATCATTTTGATGGTGTCGGAGACGGAATCAGAAAGGAGCCGATCATGAGATTCCTCGCCAGCTTCACGATTGCCAACGCAGCCGAGTCCCAGCGGCGGATGCGCGAGATCGCCGCCCGCGAGCGCCAAGTCCGCCAGCATCCGCGCCGCTGACCGGCGTCGATTTCAGGTCGATGTCGAAAAACGCGGCGCGGCTCCGACAGACTTGTGAACGCGCTCCACGAGGGGGCGCGACGAGCAAGGAGGTCGCGATGAAGTTCATGCTGCTGCAGGCGTACGGAGGGGTTCCGGAGGGGACGCCGCCGATGACCCAGTGGACGCCGGAGGAGGTCGATGCCCACATCACCTACCAGAAGGACCTCAACGCCGAGCTGACCGAGCGGGGCGAGTTCGTCGACGCCCGCGGCCTCAGCGGGCCGGAGCTGGCGAAGTTCGTCGTCTGGGACGAGAGCGGCTCCCCCGTCGTCACCGACGGCCCCTTCCCGGAGTCGAAGGAGCTGCTCGCCGGCTACAGGATCATCGACGTCGAGTCGGTGGAGCGGGCGGTCGAGATCGCCGCTCAGGGCTCCGCCGCCCCCGGCCCCGGCGGGCAGCCGATCAAGCAGGTGATCGAGGTCCGCGAGGTGATGGGCCCGCCGATCCAGCACTGAATCGTGGTTCCTTTGTCGTCCATGACCCGACAAAAGAACCTCGAGATCGAGGGCCTGTTGCGCGAGTCGGCGCCGCGGGCCCTCGCGGCCGTGGCGCGGCGATTCGGCGACTTCGCCGACGCCGAGGACGCGGTGCAGGAGGCGACGATCGATGCGGCGCGGCAGTGGCCGGCGCAGGGGCTGCCGGAGAACCCGACCGGCTGGCTCGTCCACGTCGCCTCGCGGCGGATGACCGACCGGATCCGCAGCGAGGCGGCGCGGCGCCAGCGCGAGGCGGCGGTCGCCGCGGAGCCGGCGATCCCTGCCGCCGCGGCAGAAGCCGGGGCGGCTGACGACACGCTGCTGCTGATGTTCATGTGCTGCCACCCGGCGCTCTCGGCGGCCTCGGCAATCGCGCTCACCCTGCGAGCGGTCGCCGGTCTCACTACCGCCGAGATCGCCGCCGCCTTCCTTGTCCCCGAGCAGGCGATGGCGCAGCGAATCAGCCGCGCCAAGACGACGATCAAGGAGTCCGGTGAGCCGTTCGGGATGCCGGCGGCGGAACGGAGGGAGCGGCTGCGCTCGGTGCTGCGGGTGATCTACCTGATCTTCAACGAGGGCTACGCGGTCAGCGCCGGGGCGGAGCTGGCGCGGGCCGACCTCGCCGCCGAAGCGATCCGGCTCGGGCGCATCGTCCAGCTGGCGGCGCCGGCCGAGCCGGAGGTCGGGGGGCTGCTGGCGCTGATGCTGCTGACCGAGGCGCGCCGTCCCGCCCGCACCGACGCCTGCGGCGAGCTGGTCCCGCTGGACGAGCAGGACCGCTCGCGCTGGGACCGCGAGCTGATCGACGAGGGCACGGCGGTCCTCGCCGTGGCGCTGGCCCAGGGCGCCGTCGGCGAATACCAGCTGCAGGCCGCGATCGCCGCCGAGCACGCGAAGGCGGCACGGCCGGAGGAGACCAACTGGGGAGAGATCCTCGGCCTCTACGCCCTGCTCGAGCGGGTGACCGGCAACCCGATGGTCGCCCTCAACCGGGCGATCGCGGCGGCGATGGTCGACGGGCCGGAGGCGGGCCTGGCGCTGCTCGACGATCTCGACGAGGAGCTCTCCGGCCACCACCGCCTGCACAGCACCCGTGCCCACCTGCTCGAGGACGCCGGGGAGCACCGTGCCGCGGCCGCCGAGTACGAGCGCGCGGCCGAGTTGACCAAGAGCATTCCCGAGCGCAACTACCTGACCAAGCGAGCCGCGCGGTTGAACCGCGGCGGCTAGCGCCGACGCTGCAGGTACTGCAGGGCGATCACGGTCGTCGCGTCGCGGATCTGCGGCAGCGCCTCGTCGAGTTGGGCGAGGTCGAGACGGACGATCTCGATCTCCTCGTCCTCGTCGCGCTCGCCGCTGGCCGGCGAGAGCCCGGTCGCCTCGAAGATCGTCACCTTCTCGGTGAGGAAGCCGGGGCTGGGATAGATGACGTGCAGCACCCGCCACTCCTCGGCCCGCAGCTCCGCCTCCTCGGCCAGCTCCCGCTCCGCACACTCGAGCTCGCTCTCGCCCTCATGGTCGAGCGTCCCCGCCGGGATCTCCAGCAGCTCTTCCTCCTCGACCGCCTCCCGCGGCTGCGCCACCAGGTAGGCGAACTCCTCGTCGTGCGCCAGCACCGCGACCGAGCCGGGATGCTCGACGATCTCCCGCTCGACCTCGCTGCCGTCGGCGTGCCGGTAGCGCTTGGCGACGAAGTCGACGTGCTTGCCCTGGTGCAGGGGCTTGGTCTCCAGCAGTTCCATGCCGCTACTCCATCAGATCAGCCCCGCAGCAGCTCGACCTCGACCCGCTCGCCGGCGGCGATCTCCTCGCGGTCGGCGGGTATGAGGGCGAGAGCGTCGGCGGCGAGCATCGAGGTGAGGACGTGGGAGCCCTGGGTGGCGCGAGTGAGGTGGGCGAGCCAGCCCTGCTCGGTGAGCTCGAGGCGGCAGCGGAGGTAGTGGGTCTTGCCGGGCTTCTTGCGGTAGGGGGCGGCGAGGGTTGCCCGGGTGCGGCCGGCGTTCGGGTCGAAGCCGGTTGAGGCGCGGAGGGCTGGGCGAACGAAGAGGTGGAAGGTGACCATCGCCGAGACGGGATTGCCGGGGAGACCGAAGACGAGCGTCGGGCGCCCGCCCTCGCGGCGGAGGACCCCGAACCAGGTCGGCCCTCCCGGCCGCAACGCCACCCGCCAGAACCGCTCCTCGACCCCAAGGTCCGCCAGCGCCCCCTTGACGTGATCGTGCCGCCCCACCGACACACCCCCCGCGACGATCAGCACCTCCGGCGGCCGAACTGCATCAGATTTCCCCTCTGCTGGGTAGGAAATCTGATGCAGTTCGGAAGAGAGGGCGGCGGCTAGGGCTTGGCGGGTCGCTGCGGGGTCGTCGGGGAGGTGGGCGACGTGCGCCGCCTCGGCGCCCGCTTCGTGAACGAGGGCGGTGAGCGCGTATGTGTTGGAGTCGTGGATCTGGCCCGGACCGAGCGGCTCGCCGGGGGGAATCAGCTCGTCGCCGCTGCCGAGGATCGCCACTCGCGGGCGCTGGGCGCACTCGATCTCGGCGACGCCTGCCGCCGCCAGGACCGCGACCTCGGCGGCGTGCAGTTGCCGGCCGGCGGGGATCAGAACGTCCCCCGCTTCGACGTCCTCGCCGGCGCGGCGGATGTTCTCGCCCTGACGAGCTGGGCGGGCCGGCAGGACGAATCGCTCATTCACGTCTGAGCCGTCCTCCCGCCGAGGTCCCCCTCGCTGCCGCGCCTGCCCGTCCTCCTCGCTCGTGTCCTCGACCGGCAGCACGGCGTCGGCGCCCGCGGGGACCATCGCCCCGGTCGAGATCCAGATCGCCTCGCCCTCCCCCACTGCAACCTCGGCGGGATGGCCGGCGCGGGACTCGCCCACCAGGCGCAGGCGTGTCCCCTCGCCCTCGGTATCGGCGGCCCGCAGCGCGTAACCGTCCATCGCCGAGTTGTCGAAGGGCTGCAGCGCGATTGCGCTCGTCACCGCGGCGGCGGTGACACGGCCAAGGCAGTCCTCCAGCGGCACCGGTTCGGCGCCGAGCGGCGTTACTTCGGCAAGCACCAGCTCGCGCGCCGCCTCCGGCGCCAGCGGGGGCTGGCGCGCCCCTGATGCCGGCGGTCGCTCGCGCCCCCCATTCGGCTTCGGCGACCCTTCGCTCACGGGCGGTGCGCGGTCGGCATGCCGCGCAGGAGCGAGACCGCGTGCGGCAGCGCCGGGCGCAGGGCGCCGGCGGTCTCGGCGATCGCCTTCGGGTTGCCGGGGAAGTTGACGATCAGGGTGGCGCCGCGGATGCCGGCGGTCGCCCGCGACAGCATCCAGTGGTGGGTGTGCCCGGCGGAGGCGGCGCGCATCGCCTCGGCGATCCCCGGCACCCGCCGCTCGATCACCGCCTCGGTCGCCTCCGGCGTGACGTCGGAGGCGGCGAAGCCGGTGCCGCCGGTGGTGAGGACGAGGTCGCAGCCGCCGCCGTCCGCCCAGCGCCGCAGGCACCGTTCGATCTCCTCGCGATCGTCGGCGACCAGGTCGTGCCCGGCCAGCGTCGCTTCCATCTCGGCGACGAACGCGACCAGCGCGTCGCCGGACTCGTCGCTGCCGCCATCCCGCGCCCGCGAGCTGCTGACGGTGATGACCGCCGCCCGTAGCGGCTCGCTACTCGGCGCGCCAGTCATGCTTGCCGCCGCTCTTCTCCAGCAGCCTCAGGTTGTCGATGACGACGCCGCGCTCGATGCCCTTGACCATGTCGTAGAGGGTCAGCGCCGCGACCGAGCAGGCGGTCAGCGCCTCCATCTCCACCCCGGTGCGGGCGACCGTCGCCGCTTCGGCCTCAATCCGCGCCGCGCCGCTGCCGCCGTCGACCTCGACCGCGACGTCGACGTGGGAGAGCGGCAGCTGGTGGGCGAGCGGGATCAGCTCGTCGGTCCGCTTCGCCGCCTGGATCCCGGCCAGCCGGGCGGTTCCGATCACGTCACCCTTCGGCGCGTCGCTGGCCAGCACCTTCGCCGCCGTCGCCGGCGACATCCGCACCGTCACCTCCGCCCGGGCCCGCCGCTCCGTCGCCGGCTTGCCGCCGACGTCGACCAACCGCGCATTGCCGCTCGCGTCGAGGTGGGTCAGATCGCCGGATCCGGCGGCCTCGGGGGAGCGGTCCATCGGCCTAGGATAAGGCGATGGTGCTGCAAGTACGGCTGTTCGCGGTCCTGCGCGAGCGGGCCGGCCGGGACAGCCTCGAGATCGAGCTAGCCGAGGGCGCGACCGTCGCCGAGGCGCTGAGGGCACTGGCCGGCGAGAACGAGCCGCTGGGCGAGGCGCTGGAGGCGATGCCGGTGGTGATGGCGGTCAACCGCTCCTACGTCGGCACCGATGCGACGCTCTCGCCCGGCGACGAGCTGGCGCTGATCCCGCCGGTCAGCGGCGGCGATACCTCAACCGATGGCGAAATCGAGGGATCACGGCGCCCCCACGTCCGCGTCACCGCCGAGCCGCTCTCCGCCGACCGGCTGAACAAGCTTGTCGCCACCCCCCACACCGGCGCCATCGTCACCTTCCAGGGCACCACCCGCGACGTCGAGCGGCTCGACTACGAGGCCTACGAGCCGATGGCGGAAGAGAAGATCGCCGCGATCCTCGCCGACGTCCTCGGCAGGCACGAGATCGAGGGCGTCGCTGCAGAGCACCGCACCGGCCCCGTCCCCCGCGGCGAGCCCAGCGTGGTCGTCGTGGCCGCCGCCGCCCACCGCGACCCCGCCTTCGCCGCCGCCCGCGAAGCGATCGACCGGATCAAGGCCGAGACTCCGATCTGGAAGCGCGAGGTCGAGGGCGAGCGCGCCGAGTGGGTCGAGGGAACGCCGCCGCGGATCAGTTAGAGGTCGGGAAGTTCATCGACCCTGCGTCGGCCGCCGACGCCTGCGTCGCCGGCCACCTCGCGGTGATCGCCTTGCCGCGGGTGTAGAAGCGGACGCCCTCGGGGCCGTGGATGTGGTGGTCGCCGAAGAGGGAGTCCTTCCAGCCGCCGAAGGAGTAGAAGGCCATCGGCACCGGGATCGGGACGTTGATGCCGATCATCCCGACCTCGACCTCGCGCTGGAAGCGGCGCGCCTCGTAGCCGGAGCCGGTGAAGATCGCGGCGCCGTTGGCGTAGGGGTTGCGGTTGATCAGCTCGATCGCCTCCTCGAGGCTGCCGCGGCGGACGACCGAGAGCACCGGGCCGAAGATCTCGTCGCGGTAGACCGACATCTCCGGGCTGACCTGGTCGATCAGGGTCGGCCCAACCCAGAAGCCGCCGCCGTCCATCTCCAGCTCGCGCCCGTCGACGGTCAACCTCGCGCCCGCCTCGGCGCCCTGGCCGATGTAGTCGACGATCCGCTCGCGCGCCTGCGGCGTCACCACCGGGCCCATTTCAGAAGCCGACTCAAGGCCGGGCCCTACGCGGATCTCGCGCGCCCGCCGCGCCACCTCATCGACCAGCGCATCGCCGGCGTCGCCGATCGCGACCGCCACCGAGATCGCCATGCAGCGCTGGCCGGCCGAGCCGAATCCCGCCGCCGCCAGCTGGTCGGCGGCGTAGCCGAGGTCGGCGCTGGGCATCACCACCGCGTGGTTCTTCGCCCCGCCGAGCGCCTGCACCCGCTTGCGCTTCTCGGTCCCGCGCGCGTGCACGTACTGGGCAATCGGGGTCGAGCCGACGAAGGAGACGCCGGCGACGTCGGGGTGGTCGAGCAGCGCGTCGACCGCGACCTTGTCGCCGTGGACGACGTTGAAGACACCGGCCGGCAGCCCCGCCTCGGCGTAGAGCTCGGCGACCAGGTTCGAGGCCGAGGGGTCGCGCTCGGACGGCTTCAGCACGAAGGTGTTGCCGCAGGCGATCGCAACCGGATGCATCCACATCGGCACCATCGCCGGGAAGTTGAACGGGGTGATCCCGGCGCAGACGCCAAGGGGCTGGCGGAAGGAGTACGCGTCCACGGTGGTCGAGACCTGGTCGGAAAACTCGCCCTTCAGCAGGTGCGGGATCCCGCAGGCGAACTCGACTACCTCGAGCCCGCGCAGAACCTCCCCCTTTGCGTCCTCCAGCACCTTGCCGTGCTCGGAGGAGACGATCCGCGCCAGCTCGTCGACGTGCTCGTTCAGCAGCTCGCGGAAGGCGAACATGACCTTGGCGCGGCGGCTGAGCGAGGCCTGCGACCACTCCGCGAACGCCTCGCGGGCGGCGGCGACCGCAGCGTCGACGTCGCTCGCCTCGGCGAGCAGAACCTCGGCCTGCACCTCCCCGGTCGCCGGGTCGTAGACGGGCGAGGTGCGCGACGAAGCGCCACTCGTCTCCTCGCCCGCGATCCGATGCGCGATCAACTTCTCGAACTGCATCAAATTCTCCATCTACTAGAGAGATAATTTGATGCAGTTCGCAGGGGTGGGGCGGGCCTCATCGGGTCATTGTGGCGCGACTGGGGTGATCGGCCCTTCGCCGCGCAGTACAGAGATTGCGTTGCGGGCTGCCAGTTCGGCCATCGCCGTGCGCGTCTCCACGGTCGCCGAACCGAGGTGCGGCGAGAGGACGACGTTCTCGAGGCCGAGCAGCGCCGGCTCGACTCGCGGCTCGTGCTCGTAGACGTCGAGGCCGGCGGCGGCGATCTCCCCGGCCGCCAGCGCCTCGGCCAGCGCCGGTTCGTCAACCACCGGGCCGCGGGCGGCGTTGACGAGCACCGCGCTCGGTTTCATCCTCGCCAGCTCGGCAGCCCCGATCAGGTGGCGCGTCTCCGGCGTCAGCGGGCAGTGAAGGCTGATGACGTCCGCACGCGCCAGCAGCTCGTCCAGCGGCAGCCGCTCCGCCTCCAGCGCCGCCGTCACCTCCGCGGGCGCCGGATGCCGTGAGTGGTAAGCGATCTCCATCCCGAAGGCGCGCGCCCGCTCGGCCACCCGGCGGCCGATCCCGCCGAGGCCGACGATCCCCAGCAGCTTGCCGCGCAGACCGCTGCCGAGCATGAACGACATCCCCCAGGTCCAGGGGCGGCCGGCGCGGATCAGCCGGTCCCCCTCGGCAACCCGCCGCGTCGCCACCAGGATCAGCGCCAGCGTCAGGTCGGCGGTCGCCTCGTCGAGCACCCCGGGCGTGTTGGTGACGACGACTCCGCGTCGCGTCGCTGCCTCGACGTCGACGTTGTCGTAACCGACGGCGACGTTGGCGACGCAGCGCAGCTGCGGCCCGGCGGCCTCCAGCAGCTCCTCGTCGACTCGGTCATGCAGCAGGGTGAGGATCGCTTCGGCGCCGGCGACCAGCCGCAGCAGATCGGGGCGCGGAATCGCCTCCGAGCGCTCGTCGATCCGCAGCTCCCCCGCCTCGCGCAGCACCGCCAGCGCCGGCTCGGGCAGGCGGTTCGTCACCGCGATTGTCATCGACAAACCTGGCCCAGCGGGTGAGAACACACCTTCGACGCTACCGCGTCGCGCCCGCCAGGAAGAAAGAAGCTCCCGAGACGTCCTGAATATGTGAGGGCACCTCGGGAGCCAGGAGAAATAATGAAGCTCCTCGTTTGTACCGGTCAGGAATCTGACGTCAAGTATCCCCGTGTACCCAGTTGAGTAAGTGCCTTTTGGCACCCTGACCCGCTGTCACCCGCGTTCAGGCTTGAGCACAACCAGGCAGAGGTCATCGCGGATCGGGCGGCCGGCCCAGGCGAGGATCGCCCGTTCCACCTCGCTCACGATCACCCTTGCCCCGAATCCCGCCAGCGGGGCCAGCAGACCGCGCAAGCCCTCGAGGCCGAGCATCTGCCTGCCCCGCCGCACATCGGTCGCGCCATCGGTGTAGACGACGAGCCCCTCGCTGCGCCGCAGCGGCGACTCGATGTTCTCCAGCTGCAGCCGCTCGTCGACCCCGAGCAGGAAGGTGCCGCCGCCGATCGGCAGCTCCTCCAGCCCCGGCAGGCAGAGCGGTGGCGGATGCCCCGCCCGCGCCCAGCAGACCTTCCTCAGCCGAGTGCTTGAGCGTGCGCAACCGCTCGGCGATCCAGGAGACGGCGAGCGCGGCGACCAGGAAGAAGAGGCCGCGAACCGTGACCGCGAGGGCGAATTCCGGCATCGGGTGGAAGACGTCGGCGACTGCGAACAGCGCCAGGCAGGCGACCGCCGCCGCCAGCGCGGCCCGGGGCCCGAACCACCAGGCGGTGAGACCGACCGGGACGCAGAAGAAGAAGACGAAGCCGGCGGTATACGAGCCGGTAGCGACGAGGACGGCGAAGACGACGAGAACCGCGGTGGCGATCGCAGCGATGCGGGCGGTTCGCGAGAGTCCCCCTGGCAACTTGGGCCGACCATACAACAGCCCTATATCCGCGGGCCAACGGCAGCGCGGTGACTCGCGTCATCCGTCCTCCAGTTGCAAAACCAGAGCGTGTTTGACGCTGATCTCATCGCTCAAGAGACTTTGCGTCAATGTCCTTCGGTCATCGCAAGGCGGTGATCCACATAAAGGAAATTCCCATGAATAAGAAGCTCACGATCACCTGCATGGCCCTCACCGCTCTAACGGCTCTTGTTATCGGGGTTGCAGCTGCCTCAGCGGCTAACGATCCTCAATTGACAACCAAAGAAGGCGCTTTGGTACCTGTTGGCACGTCGAACATCCAATTGACACAGATCGGCGAAACAGGGGTCCTCGATACATCTGGTAATACCATCCTGACCTGCACCAGTGGAACCGGAGCAGGATCGGTGCTCAAAAACTCAGCGGGCACCGTCGAAGGAGAAATCACCAGCCTTACCGTCGGCGGCACCGGAGCAAAAGCGTCCGGCGAGCCCGCGAACGAGTGCACAGGATCGTTCGGCAACTTCAGCATGACACCGGTCTTACCTTTGTGCCTGCGCTCAAACCCGACGATGGTCGCCGACGAAATGCAAATCAGCGGGGGTAAATGCCCTAGTTCAGGCACCGTCAAATACGTCGCCGTCAGCACAACCGTCGGAGTATGTGAATACGAATCCACAGGCCCGCTTAAGCTGGACTTCACTACAACCCCGAGTGATGCACAAGCGACCATACGCGCCACTCAGGCGGGTAGTGGGATCAAACTGACCAAAGGTGGGTTCCTCTGTCCTTCGAGCGCGATGCTCAGAGGAACGAGGACAATGGAGGACACCTCCGGTAACCCGTTTTTCGTTTCCTAGCTAGAGCGGTTACAAGCCTGAACGTCTCAGGGGCCGCCGTAAGGGCGGCCCCTGAGACGAAGGCCGGATGCAGATGCGGGAACCCCCGGCTATTCGGTGACCGGCACCGCGAGCGCGGCCGCTAGTACCACTTGCCGCGCGCGAAGCCGCCGAAGGCGATCAGCCCGATCAGGGCGATGATCAGCCCGATCCAGAAGCTCCAGACGATCATCAGGATGATTCCGATGATCACGAGGATGCCTCCCAACGAAATGCCGCCGACGCCGGATCCTCTGTCTGCTCTGGTGTTCATCTGCTCCTCCGTTTTGCCGTTTGCAATGGACGACTGGTGCTTTCCAATGGCTACCCGGAGATGCGCTTTCTCACTCCGGCTCCGGCCTCTCCTCGCCCGGCCAGCTGCCGGTCAGCTTGGCGAAGGAGGCGCGGCTGCCGTGGTCCACAAGGCCTTTGACCAAGCGGAAGATCGCCCCCTCGACCACGAGCGCCGCGATCAGCTTCGGCCAGGCGAATTCGCGGTGCTCGGGCTTCGGCGGCTCCTCTTCGTCGATCAGCCCCCAGACCTGTTCGAAGATCTTCTTGCCGACGAGACCGGCGATCAGGCCGAGGACGATGCTGATCGGGGTGAAGATGAACTTCATTTCTGGGCGCCCTCGTCGCCGGACCCCGAGCCTCTGCCGGCCACCGCCGCCGCGGCTGCCGCCCCGGCGAGGCCGACCGCCGCCAGCCGTTTCGGCCAGTGGCGCTTCGGGTGGGTGCGCCCGGAGGCGAGCGCGCGGGCTCCCTCGCGCAGGCTTTCGGCGCCGCGCTGGAGGTTCTTGCGGGCGTAGTCGTTCTCGGCCAGGCCGACGACCAGCGGCGCAACCCGCGATGCCGTCTTCTTCACTCTCTTGGTCCCTCGCATCTTTCGATCCCTTCCTTCGGTCTCAGGTGGTCTTCTGGTCCTTCGGCTCGTCGCGCGGTTCCAGCTGGATCTCCTTCTCCGCCCGCGGCTGCCCTTCCTTGATCTCCTCGCTGCGCTCGCGCTCGGCATTCATCTGGTGGCCGAAGAGAATCGCCAGGTTGGTGATCCAGAACCAGAGCAACAGTACGACCAGGCCGGCGAGGGTGCCGTAGGTCTTGTCGTAGGAGCTGAAGTTGGAGACGTAGAAGGCGAACAGCGCCGAGGCGATCGCCCAGACGACGATCGAGAGGATCGCCCCGGGGGTCACCCACTTGAAGCCGCGCAGCTTCACGTTCGGCGTCGTGTAGTAGAGGACGTCGACCATGAGGATGAAGATCGCCGCCATCACCGGCCACTTGGCGATGTTCCAGACGTCGACTGCGGTGCTGCTGAGGCCGATCGGGTTGGCGACCGCTTCGACCACCGGGCCGGTGAGGACGAGGCCGATGGCGAGCAGCGCCATCATGATGATCATCGCCAGGGTGACGGCGATCTGCAGCGGCCGCAGCTTCCAGAACGGGCGCCCCTCGGGGGTCTCGTAGATGATGTTGGAGGCGCGGGTGAAGGCGCCGACGTAGCCCGAAGCCGACCAGAGGGCGGCGGCGAGGCCGAAGACGAAAGCGAAGCCGGCGGCGCTCTGGTTTTCGACGATCGATTTGATCGGCCCTTCGAAGGTTTCCGCACCCGATTCGGGGCCGATTTCGGTGATGATTTCGGTCAGCTTGCCGGTCGTCGTCTGCGGGTCACCGAAGATCCCGATCAGCGAGACCATCGCGATCAGCGCCGGGAACAGCGAGAGCAGTCCGTAGTAGGTGAGCGCCGCCGCCCAGTCGCTGAGGTTGTCCTCCTGGAACTCGGTCAGCGTCCGTTTCAGCGTCGCCCCGAGGCCGGTTTTCGAAGCCGCGCCCTCGGGCGCATAGTCGGCGCGCACCGGGTCGACGTTCTCGTGACCGTTGCTCTCCATAGGCAACTAGTTGCCCGTGGGGGGAATTTCCTAACCGCCCCAGGAGCTTCCCTGACCAAGCAGATCAAGGACGCAGGGAGCGTGGCGTGCTCTGCACGCGAGCGACCGAGGACGCCGAGATGCGCCGGTCAGGGGAGTTCCTGCTCCTCGCTCAGCAAGGGCGCAAAAAGGTCGCCTTTAGCCGCCACCCGCTCGCGCACGGCGGCGTGGTCGAAGACCAGCGCCTCCGCGTCGCCCGCCTCCAGCGCCGCCTCGACCTCGTCCCACTCCAGCGGGGTCGAGACCGTCGGCCGCTCTCTCGCCCGCAACGAGTAGACGCAGACGGTGGTCTTGTGCTGGTCGTTCTGGCTCCAGTCGATCAGCACCTTGCCGGAACGTTTCGCCTTCGACATCTGGCTGACGATGCGGTCGGGGAAGCGCTTCTCGAGCGTCTCCGCCACCGCTTTCGCGAACGGCTTGGTGTCCGCGTAGGTGACGTCGCCGTTCAGCGGCACGTAGAGCTGCATCCCCTTCGAGCCCGACGTCTTCGGGTAGCAGTCGAGGCCGAGCTGCTCAAAGAGGCCGCGCAGCCAGATCGCGACCTGGCCGCAGTCGAGGACGTCCGCGGGCGCGCCGGGGTCGAGGTCGAAAACCATCGCCGTCGGCCGCTCGATCGCCGCGGCTTTGGCCAGTGAGGTGTGGAGCTCGATGTCGGCGAGGTTCGCCAGCCAGACCAACGTCGCCACGTCTTCGACCACGCAGTAGTCGATCTCGCCCTTGTGGCGGTCGCTCCAAACGCTGGCCGTCGTCACCCAGTCGGGGCGGTGGCTGGGGCAGCGCTTCTCGTAGAAGTGTTTGCCCTCGACGCCGTTGGGATAGCGCTTCAGGGTCAGCGGCCGGCCGCGCAGGTGGGGCAGTAAGACCTCCCCGACGCTGGCGTACCAGTCGATCAGCTCGCCCTTGGTGAACCCGGTCTTCGGATAGAGGACCTTGTCGAGGTTGGAGAGCTCGAGCTCGTGCCCTTCGACCTCGACCGCGGCTTTCTTGCGCGGACGTTTGACGGCGCCGGCGGTCAGCGACTCGCCCTGGGGGTCGGTCGCCTGCTCCAGCACCACCTCGTCGGCGGCCTTGTCCTCCCGCAGACCTTTGTAAGCCGAGTGGCGGAGGATCCCCTCCTTGGTGATCTCGCGGAACTCGACCTCGGCGACCAGGCGCGGCTCGACGAACTGGGCGCCTTTCGGCGGTTTCGGGCCGGCGCCGAAGGGGCTCGTCTTGCGCTCCAGCGGCGCCAGCCGGGCGGCGATCGCGCTCAGGTCGGCGGCTTTGAAGCCGGTGCCGACTTTGCCCGCATAGCGTAGTAATCGCTTGCTTCCGCCGGGCTTGCCGCCGTCGCGCTCGAAGTAGCCGACCAGGAGGGCGCCGAGGTGTTCCTTGCGGCGGCCTTCGCCCGGGGTCCAGCCGCCGATCACCAGCTCCTGGCGGCTGACGTTTTTCACCTTCAGCCAGGCGCCGGTGCGCTTGCCGGGGCAGTAGATCGAGTCGACCCGCTTCAGCATCACCCCCTCGAGGCCCTGCTCCTTGCTCGCCGCCAGCAGCTCCTCGGCGTGGCCGACCGCGTAGCCGGGCGTTTGCCAGGCGTCCCCTTTCAGCTCCAGCCCCTCGAGCAGCTCGCGGCGGCGCGTGTAGGGCTCCCCGGTTAGGTCCTGCCCGTCCAGGTAAAGGAGGTCGAAGATGATGTAGACGACGGGGTGGGTTTTCATCCGCCGCCGGACCACGTTCTCGTCGGTGTTGTGGATGCGTTGCTGCATCCGCTCGAAGCTCGGCCTGCCGTCTTCGTCGAAGGCGACGAGCTCGCCGTCGAGGACCGCGTCGTGGGCGCCGAGCGCGCGCGAGATCCGCCGCACCTCGGGGTACTGGACCGTGACGTCGTTGAGGTTGCGGGTCTGCAGCTGGACCCGGCCGGGCTGGCAGTAAGCGAGCGCGCGGATCCCGTCCCACTTCACCTCGACCCCCCACTTGCCGTCGTCGCGTGGCAGCGTCGAGAGCTTCGCCAGCATCGGCACCAAGTTCTCGGGGAAGGGATCGCGCTCGCGGGCGGGCGGGTCGATCCGGTGGATCATCCAGTCCTGGGTGGTCTTGCCGGCGCGGAAAAGCGCGTAGCGGCCCTGCAGCCGCTCGCCGTGGAAGTCGACCACGACTTTGCCCTCGGTCCACTTCTCAAGCTCGTAGGTGCCCGAGTCCCAGACGACCATCGTCCCGGCCCCGTACTCGCCCTTCGGGATCTCGCCTTCCCAGCTCAGGTACTCGAGCGGGTGGTCCTCGGTGTGGACCGCCTTGCGGTTCTCGTCCGGGCTCTCGGGGATCCCGTTCGGGATCGCCCAGGAGGCGGCGACCCCCTCGTGCTCCAGCCGCAGATCCCAGTGCAGTCGGCGGGCGCTGTGTTCCTGGACGACGAACCGGGGCTCGCCTTTTTTCTGCCGGCGTTTTTTGCCTGAGGTCCGCGCCGGCTCGGAGGTCTTGTCGAAGTCGCGCTTGCGCCCGTACTCGGCGAGCTGCTCCTTGGTCTTGGTTTTAGGCCTACTCTTGGTCTTCGCTTTGGCCTTGGACTTGGCTTTCGAGGGCACGGCGAGCTTCTACCCGCGCCAGGCTCGCCAGTACCGCTGCAGGCGGCGCGCGAACCGCTTCGGCCGCTCCGCGTAGAGGCGGCGGCCAAGCGCCTGCGCTTGCTCGGCCAGCTCCTCCTGGCGGCGCTCGATCGCCGCCGCCAACGTCTGCGCCTCCAGCAGGCCGAGGTTCCGTTCGCCGAGGTCTTCGCGCAGGACCGCAAGGTCGTGGTGGTCGCCGAGCAGCTCGCTCAAGCTGTGGGCCTCCTCGGCGGTCGCTTCCAGCGGGCCGGGCCAGGCGGGGCTAAGGAGGCGGAGCTCGTACCAGAGGTCCTTCGCTCGTTTGCGCCATTCGTGGAGCTCCTCGGCGCCGCCGCCGCCCGCCGCCTCCATCGCCTTGCGCCCGCGCCGGTAGGAGCGGGTGAGGGCGGGAGCGATCGTCTTCCAGGAGCTCCCCTGCAGATCCCAGCTGCGGATTTCCTCCAGCCCCGCATCGATCGCCGCGACCGCCTCGGCGCTCAGCGCCTCGCTGCGGGCGCTATCGGTGAGGGCATCGCGGTCGCGCTCGAGGATCTTGCGCCAGGCAGTGATGGCCTCGTCCGGCAGACCTTCCGCCTGCTCGACCAGCGCTTCCAGCGTCCTCAGCTTCACCTCGGCGTCGCGGCTACCGGAGAGGGCGCGGCCGGCCTCGCGAAAGCGCGCGTTCGCCCGCCGGGAGCGCTTCTTGCCGAGCTCGTCGCGCAGCAGCCGAAGCACCGTGCGCAGCTTCTTCAGATCCTTGCGGGCGCCGTGGATCGCCGCGGCGCTGTCGCCCTCGCCGGTCCGGGTCCCGCGCAGGCGCTCGAGCGCCGCTTCGGCGCGCCCGGCGGCGACCCGGGTCAACCCGGCCTCCAACTCCTCTTCTCTGGTCAGCCTGTAAGACCGACCGCGATCCGCAGGCACCTCAGCATCGTAGGATGCCCACCTGCGCTCGCTTCGAATCAGTCTCCTTCTAATCGGCCTCGCTGGCTGCCTGCTTGCCGCGCCGGCGGCCGCGGAAAAGGCCGCGCATGAACAGTTCTTCCCCCGCGCCGGCAACCGTGGCTACGACGCCCAGCGCTACGACGTCAACCTCCGCTACCGGCCCCGGGGCGGGCGGATCGAGGCGACGACGACGATGACCGCCGAGGCGACGGAAAGGCTCGGTCGGCTCTCGCTCGACTTCTACGGCCCAAAGGTGTCGAGGGTGGAAGTGGCGGGACGGCCGGCCGGCTTCAAGCGCACCCCCGGCAAGCTGATCGTCGTCCCGAAGGAAGCGATCGAGGCGGGGCGGAACTTCGCTGTCCGGGTCGCCTACGGCGGCGTGCCGCCGACGATCACCGACCCCGACGGCACCCAGGAGGGCTGGTACCCGACCGACGACGGCGTCCTCGCAGTCGGAGAGCCGCAGGGCACCGCGGCCTGGATCCCCTGCGACAACGTGCCGGTCGACAAGGCCTACTTCTCCTTCGTGGTCACGGTGCCGGACGGGCTGAAGGCGGTCGCCAACGGCAGCCTGCAGAAGGTGCGGCACCGCCACGGTCATAGGACTTACTACTGGAGCGACGGCTGGCGCCCGATGAGCAGCTACCTCGCCGTGCTCGACATCGGCCGCGGCCGGCTGGTGAAAACGAGGGCCGACGGGATCCCGGCCTGGACCCTGATCGACCCGCGCCTGGAACGAGGCTCGCGACCTGTCCTCGCGACCCTGCCGGAGATCGTCCGCTTCGAGAGCGGGATCTACGGCCCCTACCCGTTCAAGGCGGCGGGTTCGCTCGTCGACTTCGCCCCCGGGCTCGGCTACGCGTTGGAGACGCAGACGCGGCCGATCTACCCCTACGTGCCGGACCTGACCACGGTCGTCCACGAGACCGCGCACCAGTGGTTCGGCGACTCGGTCGGGTTGAAGCGGTGGCCGGAAATCTGGCTTAACGAGGGCTTTGCGACCTGGACCGAGTGGTACTACGCCGAGCGGCACGGCCGCCGCAGCGCCCACGCGATCTTCGACCGCCTCTACCGCGTCCCCGCCTCGAACACGAAGTTCTGGAACCCGCCCTCCGGCCATCCCGGCAGCGCCAAGAACCTCTTCGGCCCCTCGATCTACATCCGTGGGGCGATGGCGCTGCAGGCGCTGCGCCAGATGATCGGGACGAAGCCGATGCTGCACCTGCTCCACGACTGGGCGACCGCCCACCGCTACGGCAGCGGCACGATCGAGGAATTCGAAGACCTGGCCGAAGCGATCTCCGGGCGCGGCCTCGGCCCCTTCTTCCAGCGCTGGCTGATTCAACGCGGCAAGCCCTGATCGGCGGCACACCGGCTCCGCCGCAGCGCCGCCGACTTACACCTCCAGCCGCTCCTCCTCGAGGTCGAGGTCGCGCTCGACCCGGCGCATCACCTCGGCCGAGATCCGGCCGCTGTCGCGGAGCTCGACGAGGGCGCCGCGCTGGGCGGTGTAGAGCTCGTGCATCAGCCGCTGGTAGGCGAGCGAGCGGTCCTGGATCCCGTCCTCGTCCTCGATCTTGCCGGCCAGCACCTTGAAGCGGCGCCGGCGGAACTCGTACATTGCCCGCACCCGTCTGACCGTCTCCTCCTGAGTCCACTCCTCGATCGAGAGCTCGTCGAGGCGTTCCAGCGCCGCCGCGGCGGCGGTGAGGCGGGCGCGGGTCTCCTCGTGTTCCTCTTCGCTGCCGTCCTCGGCGACCCCGAGGCGGCGGATCAGCAGCGGCAGCGTCAGCCCCTGGCCGACGACGGTGAAGAGGATGACGGCGAAGGTGACGAAGAGGATCAGGTCGCGGCCGGGCAGCGCTTCGCCGGCGTCGGTGGTCAGCGGCAGCGCCAGGGCAGCGGCGAGGGAGACGGCGCCGCGCATCCCCGACCAGGCGGCGACGACCCGCAGCCGCCAGCTGGCGCGGCGCTCGAGCTGCTGTGGGCGGCGATCGACGGCGCGGACCAGGGCGGTGACGGCGAAGCTCCAGACGATCCGGGTCGCGACTACGAGCACGGCGACGAGGAGGCCGTCGGCGATCGCCTGGCCGGCGTTGATCCCGGATTCCCGCAGGCCGTCGACGATCACCGGCAACTGCAGGCCGATGAGGATGAAGAGGGTGGCGTTGAGGAGGAAGACGAGGATCTCCCAGACGGCGAAGGACTGCAGGCGGACGGTCGGCGAGACCAGTTCCGGGGCTCGCCAGCCGAGGTAGACGCCGCAGGCGACGGCGGCGAGGACGCCGGAGGCGCCGATCTCGTCGGCCGGGAGGAAGGCGGCGTAGCCGCTGAAGAGGGAGATCGTGATCTCGGTCGTCGGGTCCTCGGTGCGGCGGCGGATCGCGGCGATCAGCCAGCCGGCGAGGAGGCCGATCGCGAGGCCGCCGCCGGCGGCGAGGAGGAAGCGCCCGCCCGCCTCGGCGGCGGAGAAGCCGCCGCCGATCGCGGCGGCGACCGCGACCTTGTAGATGACGAGGGCGCTGGCGTCGTTGACCAGGCTCTCGCCCTCGAGCACGTTGACGATCCGCCGCGGGATGCCGAGGCGGCGGAGGATCGTCGTCGCGGCGACCGGGTCGGTCGGGCCGACGATCGCGCCGAGGGCGATCGCGACCGCCCAGGGGAGGTCGAAGGCGAAGTGGGCGACGGTGCCGACGACGATCGCCGTCGCCAGGACAAGGCCGATCGAGAGCAGCGAGATCACCCGGGTGTCGTGGCGGAGGGCGTTGAGGTCGGCGAAGAAGGCGCCCGAGTAGAGCAGCGGCGGCAGGAAGATCAGCAGCACCAGGTCCGGGTCGAGTTCAATCTCCGGGATCCCCGGTACAAGCCCCAGCGCCAGCCCCCCGAGCACGAGGACGATCGGGTAGGGCACCTGCCACCAGTTGGCCACCGCGTTCAGCAGCGCCACCGAGACCAGCAGCGCCGCGATGAAGATCTGAATCTCACCCATCGAACCCGAACTGCATCAAATTTTCCCTCTGGCAGGAAGAGAATCTGATGCAGTTCGGGGATGGGGCGGTTTTTGGTGGCGCCGGATTCGTTCAAGGGGACGTTCGACGCGGGCGCGGTGGCGGGGGCGATTGCGGCGGGGGTGGAGGCCGGGGGCGGCGAAGCCGATCGTTGTCCGGTGGCCGATGGCGGCGAGGGGACGATGGACGTGCTGCTGGGGGCGCTCGGCGGCAAGCGGCGCAGCGCCCGGGTTCACGATCCGCTGCGACGGCCGATCGAGGCGGAGTACGCGCTCCTGGATGACGGCGAGACCGCGGTCGTCGAGATGGCGCAGGCGTCGGGCCTGTCCCTGGTCGCCCCGGAGGAGCGCGACGCGGAGCGAGCCGACACCTTCGGCACCGGCGAGCTGATCGCCGCCGCGGTCACGGCCGGCGCTCGGCGCGTCCTCGTCGCCGTCGGCGGCAGCGCCACCACCGACGGCGGCCGCGGCGCCCTCGAAGCGCTCCAACAGTCCGAGGCGGCGTTCGTCCTTTGTACCTCCAGCGTGGAACAAAAGACGAGGGCGGAGGTTCGAGGCGACGTCGAGGTCGAAGTGCTGTGCGACGTGCGGACGGTGTTCGAGGACGCGGCTCGGGTCTTCGCGCCGCAGAAGGGGGCCGACACGGCGGCGGTTGCGCGGCTGACGCAGCAGCTGGACGAGTTCGCCGCCGAGCTGCCCCGCGACCCGCGCGGCGTGCCGATGACCGGCTGCGCCGGTGGGCTCTCCGGCGGGCTCTGGGCCCACGGGGCGAAGCTGCGACCCGGTGCCGAGTTCGTGCTCGACGCGCTCGACTTCGACGCCCGCCTCGCCCGTGCCGACGCCGTCATCTCCGGCGAGGGCCGCTTCGACTCCCAGAGCCTCGAAGGCAAGATCGTCGGCGCGATCGCCGCGCGCTGCGCGAAGGCAGGCAAGCCGCTGCACCTGATCGTCGGGCAGGATGCGGCGCCCCCCGGTCTGCCGACGGGCGTCGCCTCGATCGACGAGGCGACCAGCCTCGAGGCGATTCGGGGCGCCGCCGCGCGGCTCGCTCGACCGACCCGGTAGCCGCCTCCCCGGCCCGACCGGACCGGCGCCCGAGCCGCCGGGTCTCCCGCCTTCGAACTAAGCGGCCAGGTCGCGTCGCTCGAACAGCCAGGCTCCGAGGGCCGCGAGTACGCAAGCCGCAACAGTCACCCCGAGGAAGGCCAGCGGTTCGATCCCGTCTTCGATCGCGTTGCCGTAGTACTTGAAGACGGAGAGGTAGCGGAGGTCGGAGAGGCCGGTGTCGAGGCGGCCGATCAGGTCGATCACGTACATCGCCACCAACAGCCCGGCGACCGAGCCGGTGACGACCGGCGTCCGCAGCGAGAAGCCGGCGGCGATCGCGCCGCAGCCGGCGAACAGCAGCGCCAACGGCCAGACGTTGGCGAAACCCGCGGCAGCGCGCCCAGCATCGAGGCCGGAGCCGGCGAGGAGGCTGCCGAGCCCGGTGAGTAGGGCGGTGACGAGGAGGACGGCGGCGAGCTCAATCGCCGTCGCCAGGAAGCCGGCGGCGACGACGCGGCGGCGCGAGACCGGGGCGGAGAGCAGGACGTCAAGCCGCCCCGATTCGGCGGCGCCGGTGAGGCCGGAGGCGATCGCCCGCACCGCCAGGTAACCCAGCGCCAGCGGCACGATCAGGCTCAGCATCTCCGCCTGCAGGTACTGCTCGACGTTCGTCAGCTGGCCGATCCCGAACGCTTCCTTCAGCCCTTCCGGGTAGCCCTGGACCGCCTTCGAGATCGAGTCTTCGACCGAGGGGAAGATCGCGACGATGAAGGCCGACATCAGCCCCAGCGGCAGCCCCCAGACGAGGATCGAGCGGCGGCGGTCAGAGAGGTGGGCGGCGACCAGCGCCCCAAGCTGCGCCGTCACGACGCCCCCGCCCCCTCGTCGTAGTAGCCGAGGAAGACCTCCTCCAGCGAGGGATGGGTCGCCTCGATGTCGACGACGTGGTGGCCGGCCAGCTCCCGCACCACCGCGTCGAGGTCGCCGGCGGCGGTGAAGGTGGCGCGGGCGCCGGCGAGTTCGAAGTCGGCGACGCCGGGGAGGTCGCGTAGCCGCTCCAGCCCGGCGGGGTCGCGCAGCTCGACCGTGAAGCGGCGCCGCGCCTTGCCGAGCAGGTCGGCGATCCGCTCGACCGCGATCAGGCGGCCGCCGCGGACGATCCCGACCCGGTCGCAGACCCGCTGCACCTCGTCCAGCTCGTGCGAGGAGAGGAAGACGGCGCAGCCGCGCCCGCGTTCCTCGGCGACCAGGGCCAGGAACTCCTCCTGCATCAGCGGGTCGAGGCCGCCGGTCGGCTCGTCGAGGACCAGCAGCTCGGGCCGGTGGAAGGCGGCGAGGATGAGGCCGATCTTCTGCCGGTTGCCGCGCGAGAGCTGGCCCAGAGGCCGCTCGAGGTCGGCGCGGAACCGCTCCGCCAGCTCCTCCGCCCGCCCGGTCCCGTCAACGCCGCGCAAACGCGAGAGTAGCCGCACCGCCTGCCGCCCGGTCGCCTCATGGCCGAAGCCGAAATCGCCCGGCAGATTCCCCAGCCGCGCCCGGATCGCGACGCTGTCGCGGCGGCTGTCGAGCCCGAAGATGCGCGCCGAGCCCGAGCTCGGGTGGATCAGATCCAGCAGCGTCCGGATCGTCGTCGTCTTCCCCGCCCCGTTCGGCCCGAGGAACCCGAACACCTCCCCCGCCCGCACCTCGAAGCTGACGTCCTCGATCCCGCGATGGCTCCCGTACCGCTTGGTCAGCGCCTCGGTCTCGATCGCGGGCGCGTCGCTCACGCCGCGATTATCGCCGCCGGCCGGGCGTCAGCCGGCGAGGACGGCCTCGAGCTCGGCGAGCTGGGCCTCGATGCCGGCGCAGACGCCGTCGCAGAGTTCGTGCACACCGGGGTCGCTGATCCGGTAGAGCGAGCTGGTGCCGCGCTTGCGCCGCGCCACAAAGGCCTCGGCCAGAAGGGCGCCTAGATGCTTGGAGACGTTCTGCTGCGAGGCGCCCAGGGCCTCGGCGATCTCCCCCACCGAAGCCTCTTCGGTGTTGCGCAGGTAATCGAGGATCCGCAGCCTCGTCGGGTCGGACAAGGCGCGGAAGCGGCGGGCGATCAACTCGGCTGCCTCGCGGTTGATCGGGCTCCTGGGCTTCACACGGGTCTTCATCGCTCTGTTATTGTACCTTGTACAACTGTTAAGTTGTTAAAGCGTAAAGTGTTGATCGGAGGAATCGTGACCGTTGCAGCCCCACCCAAGCAAGAGAAGAGCCCGCTGGCGAGGGGCCGGTCTACGGCCCCGCTGGGGCCGATCGGGCGGCTCGGCCGCGCCGCCGCCACCCACCGCGGCGCCACCTTCGCGATCTGGGCAGTCGTCGCCGTCGCTCTCGGCTTCCTCGCCCCGCGGGCCGAGACCGCGCTCTCCGGCGCCGGCTGGGAAGCGACCGGCTCCGAGTCGGTCGCGGTCCGCAAGCAGGTCAACGCGTCCTTCGCCGGTGTCGGCGCCTACGGGCTCCAGGTCGCCGTCCACTCGCAGGCGCTGACCGCTTCGGACCCGCGCTTCCGGCGCACCGTCGCCGCGGTCGAGCGCACCCTCGCTGCGGACTCCGCCGTCGGCCGCGTCGTCCCGCCCACCGCCGGCAGCTCGATCTCCCGCGACGGCCACACCGCGGTCGTCCGCGCCACCGCCACCAAGGACCCGAACGGGATGGTCGCCGCTGCCGACGGGCTCAAGTCCGACCTCAGCGCCGCCGCGGCACCCGGCGTCGAAGCCCACCTCACCGGCCCCGCGGGGATGTGGTCCGACTTCAACGAAGCCAACAAAGCGGCGATGATGAAGTCCGAGCTCTTCTCTTGGCCGGTGACGCTGGCGATCCTCGTCCTCGCCTTCGGCTCCCTGGTCGCCGCCGGGCTGCCGCTGATGCTGACGATCGCCGGCCTCGTCCTCTCCGCCGGGGTCCTCTACCTCGGCACCCAGCTGCTGCCGATCTCGATCTGGGCGATAAACTTCGCGATGATGTTCGCCCTCGCGCTCGGCATCGATTACGCGCTCTTCGTCGTCATGCGCTTCCGCAACGCCCTCTTCGGCCAGCGGCTGGAGCCGGCCGAGGCGGTCGGCGCGACGATGGACACCGCCGGCAAGGCGGTCCTCTTCTCCGGCCTCACGGTGCTGGTCTCGCTGGCGGCGGTGATGCTCGTTCCCAGCCCGGCCTTCCGCTCGGTCGCGCTCGGCATCATGATCTCGGTCCTCTTCGTCCTCGCCGCGACCCTGACCCTGCTGCCAGCCGTACTGGCGAAGCTGGGGCCGCGGGTCGACAAGCTCTCGCTGCCCTGGGCGCACTCGGGCGACCATCGCTCGACCCGCTTCGCCCGCTGGGGGGAGCTGCTCTGGCGCCGGCCGCTCCTCTTCGGCGGCCTCGCCCTGGTCGCGCTGCTGGCGCTGGCAGCGCCGGTCCTCGGCCTGCGCACGGGCATGCCCTCGATCAAGGTGGTGCCGCCGGGCGACAGCTCGCGGGTCGGCTACGAACAGGTGAGCGCCGCCTTCGGGCCCGGCGCGCCGGGGCTGCTGCAGGTGACCGCGCCCGCTGCGCAGGCGCAAAAGGTCGCAGGAGAGCTGGCCCGGGACCCCGGCGTCGCGATGGCCCTGCCACCGCGCACCGGCAACGGCGGCGTTGCCCTGATCGAAGCGGTCCCCACCGTCGCTCCCTCAACCACCGCCTACGGCGCGATGATCGACCGCCTCCGCACCGAGCTGCCCAAGGCCGCGCTGGTCGGCGGCCCCGGCGCCGAAAACCACGACCTCGAGGCGACCCTCTCGGCCAAGGCGCCGCTGGTCATCGGCGTCGTCCTCGGCCTCGGCTTCCTGCTCCTGCTGGTCGCCTTCCAGGCGCCGCTGGTCGCCGCCCTCGGCGTCCTCACCAACCTGCTCTCAACCGCCGCCGCCTTCGGCGTCGCCAAGCTGATCTTCCAGGACGGCAACCTCGCCGGTGCCCTCGGCTTCGAACCGCAGGGCTTCCTCGACGCCTGGGCGCCGGTCTTCTTCTTCGCGATGGTCTTCGCGATCGCGATGGACTACACCGTCTTCCTCCTCTCCTCCGCGCGCGAGCACTGGGAGGAGAGCGGCAGCGCCGAGCAGGCGATGATCGGCGGCCTCGCCCACTCCGGCCGCGTCGTCCTCGCCGCCGGCGCGGTGATGGTCGCCGTCTTCTTCACCTTCGCCCTCTCCGGCCCGCTGCCGCCAAAGGAAATGGGCGCGATCCTTGGCATCGCCGTCCTCCTCGACGCCTTCCTCGTCCGCCTCCTCCTGCTCCCGGTCCTCCTCCGCCTCAGCGGCAACGCCGCCTGGTGGATACCGCGCTGGCTGCGGCGGCTGCTGCCGGACGTGCGGTTCGGGCACGGCCCGAGCAGCCCGGCGCCGGCGGAGGCGAAGCCCGTCGAGGAGCGAGTGCCGGTCTCAGTCTGAGGCGACGGCCCGGGGATGAAGACGTGGAGCCAAAGTCTGGTGCGCCCGTCGCGGACGCCGCCGATGTAGACGTAAGTGCGACCGCTGGGCTCGTCATTCGTCCTATTACTCAGCTTAATCTTATCGCTCCTCTACCTATAAGGAGAAATCAGATGAAGCACAGAAAGCTGGCCGGCCTGCTGGTCATGGCCACGGCGTCGTTGTTGGCGTTCACCAACAGCGCCTCTGCCGTCCCGGTCCTCACATCGCCGGCCGGTACCGAGTACACAGGCGAAATTCATGTGACGATGGAACCGGGTACCTCGTCGATCATGAAAGCTGGCATCGAAGACACATGCACCGCGACAACAGTAAAGGGAACTGTTACTACCAACAATACGACCCACGCTAGTGGGGCCGCGTCGGTAATCGCGAACGAAAAATGCACCCAGGACATGAAAACCATCACGCCAGGCAGCTTGACAATCAATGACGCAGGCGAAGTGTTCGCCTTCGGCAACCGGATAGAAATCAAGGTCACAAGCCTCGGCATCACCTGCTTCTACGGCGGGGGCGAATCTCCCGGTACCAAAATCGGCAAACTGACGACCGGATCGCCGGCGAAACTCGCGGTCAGCACGACGGAAATGCGCCGCCTCGTTGGCAGCAATGAAACCTTCTGCGCTACCAAAGGGACCTGGACCGGCAGCTTCGTGGTCACAACTCCCTCATCGCTGTTCCTCACATAGGAATCTCTTTGCTCAGTTGTGGCAGAAAGAACCCGGAGTGAAAAGGGCGGGTCGCCCTAGGCGGCCCGCCCTTTTGTGGCCTACGGGGAGTCGATATACGCTCGACATCAGTGAGGGTCCTCGCGATCGTCCACCAGCGCGATGCCGGTCCCGGCGTTTTCGCCGAGGCGATTCGCGACGCGGGCGGCGAGCTCGACGAGTGGACGCTGGCGGAGCGGGCACAGCCGCCGGCCGATCCCTTCGGCTACGACGCCGTGCTCGTGCTGGGCGGGGCGATGAACGTCGACGAAAGCAAGCGGCACGGCTGGATCGCCGAGGAGGAGGCGCTGCTGCGGGAGCTGCTCGCGCGCGAGGTGCCGCTGCTCGGCCTCTGCCTCGGCGGGCAGCTGCTCGCGGCCGCCGCCGGCGTGCAGCCGCGTCGGGCCTCCCGCCCGGAGATCGGCTGGCACCAGGTCGAGGTCACGCCCGAGGGCGAAGACGACCCCCTGCTCGGCCCCCTCGCCCCCAGCTTCGAGGCCTACCAGTGGCATAGCTACGAGTTCCCACTGCCGCCCGGCGCCGTCCCCCTCGCCCGCAGCGAGGTCTGCCTCCAGGCCTGCCGCCTCGGCCTGCGCGCCTGGGCGATCCAGTTCCACCCCGAGGTCAGCCGCGCCGACGCCCTCCACTGGGTCGACGACTACGAGGCCGACCCCGACGCCGTCCGCATCGGCATCGACCCGGCGGTCCTCGGTCCGGAGACCGAAGCGAAGATCGGCGCCTTCAACCAGCTCGGGCGCGACCTCTGTCGCCGCTGGCTGGAAGTCAGCTCGCCTGGATAGGCGTCAGGTATGCGGCGGAGAGACCGCCGTCGACGAGGAAGCTGCTGGCGGTGACGAAGGTGGAGTCGTCACTGGCGAGGAAGAGGGCGGCTTTGGCGATCTCCTCGGGCTCGCCGAAGCGGCCCATCGGGATGTGGACGAGGCGCTTCGCGGCTCTGTCCGGGTCCTTGGCGAAGAGCTCCTTCAGCAGGGGAGTGTTGACGGGGCCGGGGCAGAGGGCGTTGACGCGGACGCCGCGGTCGGCGAACTCGACCCCGAGCTCGCGGGAGAGCGAGAGGACGGCGCCCTTGGAGGCGGTGTAGGAGATCTGCGACACCGCGGCGCCCATCACGGCGACGAAGGAGGCGACGTTGATCACCGAGCCGCCGCCCGCATCGATCAGATGGGGGATGCCGTGCTTGCAGCAGAGGAAGACGCTGCGCAGGTTGACGTCCTGAACCCGCTGCCAGGACTCGAGGCTGGTCTCGAGGACCGAGCCGTCGTCGGTCGGGTTGATGCCGGCGTTGTTCATCAGCACGTCGATGCGGCCGAACTGCTGGCGCGCCTCGGCCAGCGCGCTGCGGACCTGGTTCTCGTCGGCGACGTCGGCGGCGATCGTCAGCGCCCCGACTGCCTGCTCGGCGTCGAGGTCAACGCCGACGACCTTCGCCCCCTCGGCCGCGAACAGCCGCGCCGACTCGGCGCCGATCCCGCTCGCCGTCCCGGTGATGACGCAGACCTTGCCCTCCAGCCTTCCTGCCATGGCCTAGCCCTCCTCGGTCGCGTAGTAGACGTTCTTGACGTCGGTGTAGTGGTCGAGCGCGTCCGGGCCGAGCTCCCTCCCGACCCCGGACTGCTTGAACCCTCCGAACGGAGTCGACACGCGCACGGAGGTGTTGGAGTTGATCGAGATCACACCGGTGTCGATCGCCCGCGCGACCCGCAGCGCCCGCGCTCCGTCCCGCGTCCAGACCGAGCCGGAGAGGCCGTAGATCGTCTCGTTGGCGAGCCGCACCGCCTGCTCCTCGTCGGCGAACGGGATCACGCAGGCGACCGGGCCGAAGATCTCCTCGGCGGCGGCGCGGTCGTCGTTTGAGACCGGCGCCAGCACGGTCGGCGGGAACCAGTAGCCGGGGCCGTCGGGGGCGCTGCCGCGGATCGCCACCGGCGCGCCGTCGGGGACGTAGGAGGCGACGGTCTCGCGCTGCCCGGCGGAGATCAGCGGCCCCATCTGGGTCGAGTCGCTGAGCGGGTCGCCGACGGCGATCCCCTCGACCGCCGGCTGCAGGGCGGCGAGGAAATCGTCGAGGGCGCTGTGCTCGACGAGGATCCGCGACCGAGCGCAGCAGTCCTGGCCGGCGTTACCGAAAACCGCCATCGGCGCCGCCGCGGCAGCCGCCTCGAGATCCGCATCGGCGAAGACGAGGTTGGCCGACTTGCCGCCGAGCTCCAGCGTCACCCGCTTGATCGTCTGCGCGGCGCCGGCGGCGATCCCACGACCCACCTCGGTCGAGCCGGTGAAGGCGATCTTGGCGACGTCGGGGTGCTCGACCAAGCGCCGCCCGCAGACGCTGCCAGGCCCGGCGACGACGTTCAGCACTCCCTCCGGCAGACCCGCCGCCAGTGCGATCTTCTCCAGCTCGATCGCGGTCAGCGGCGTCAGCTCCGCCGGCTTCAAGACGATGCAGTTGCCGGCCGCGAGCGCCGGGGCCACCTTCCAGGACGCGATCGTCAGCGGGAAGTTCCAGGGGACGATCAGGCCGACGACGCCGAGCGGCTCGCGGAAGGTCATGTCGACGCCGCCGGCGACCGGGATCGTCTGCCCGAGCAGGCGCTCCGGCGCGCCCGCGTAGTAGTCGAAGGTCTCGACCACCATCCCCATCTCGCCGCGCGCGTCGGCGATCGGCTTGCCGGCGTTGCGAGCCTCCAGCTGTGCCAGTTCCTCGCGTCGTGCGTCTATCGCGCCGGCGAGGAGCCGCATCTGGTTTGCCCGCTCGGCCGGCGCCACCGCCCGCCACCCCGGGAATGCCGCCTTCGCCCGCGCCACCGCCGCGTCGACCTCCTCCGCCCCGGCCCGCGGCACCTCCGCCATCACCCGCTCGGTAGCCGGCTCGATCACCTCGATCGCGCTCACGCCATCGCCCCCGTGTCGCTTTTCTGACCCCTGTGGGCACCTAAGTCGACACGCGCCGCCTCGACCAGCGCGCTGATCACCTTTGAGTTCTCGTCCTCCTCGGGGTGCCAGATGACGCCGAGGACGAAGCGCTTGCCGGGAAGCTCGACCGCCTCGGGGAGGTCGTCCTCGGCCGACCATCCGGTCACCTTCAGGCCCTCACCGAGCCGGTCGACGCCCTGGTGATGATGGGACCAGACGACGAAGCCCTCGACCCCGGCCGCCGTGCAGGCCAGCGACTCCGGCTCGAGGCGGATGTGGTGCTTGCTGAAGGTCCCCGCCACCGTGCGGTGCGCCTCGCGCATAGCGTCGGGCAGGTGCTGGACCAGCGTCCCGCCCAGCGCCACGTTCAGCAGCTGCATGCCGCGGCAGATCCCCAGCACCGGCAGGTCGCGCTCCAGCGCCCGCCGCGCCAGCGCCAGCTCGAAGCGGTCGCGGTCAGGCCAGGTGCCCTTCGTCTCGGGGTGCGCCTCGGCCCCGTAGCTCGACGGATCAATGTCGGCGCCGCCCGCCAGCATCAGCCCGTCGACCCGGTCGAGGAGGACGTCGGGATCCTCCACCGCGACCTCGTCGGGCGGCAGCACCAGCGCCAGCCCGCCCGCCTTCTGCACGCAGCGGACGTAGCTGCGCGGCACCAGCGTCACCTCGTAGCTATCCCAGACGCCCCACGACACCCGCTCGACAGCGGCGCAGATGCCGATCGTCGGCGTCTCGCTGCCGCGCTCGCCGCTCATCACAACCGCTCGAAGCCCCGGTAGCGCTCCCAGTCGGTGACGGCCGCCTCGAACGCCTCGATCTCGACGTCGGCCCGGTTCAGGTAGTGCTCGACGACGTCGTCGCCGAAGGCCTCGGCCGCGACCTTGCTGGCGGCGAAGGCGTCGCGGGCGTCGTAGATGTTCGAGGGCACCCGCGGCTTGTCGGACTCATACGCGTTGCCCTCGAAGACCGGCTCCAGCGGCAGCCCCTCGTCGATTCCGTGCAGGCCGGCGGCGATCATCGCGCTCAGCGCAAGGTAGGGGTTGACGTCGGCGCCGGGCAGCCGGTTCTCGACCCGCAGCCCCTCGCCGTGACCGACGACCCGCAGCGAGCAGGTGCGGTTGTCGCGGCCCCAGGCGATCGCGGTCGGCGCGAAGGAGCCCTTGGCGAAGCGCTTGTAGCTGTTGACGTGGGGCGCGTAGAGCAGGGTCAGCTGCTCCATGCAGGCGAGCTGACCGGCGACGAAGCGCTCGAACAGCGACTCGTCAGCGGCGAACGCGTTCGCCCCGTCCTCGTTCGCCAGCGAACAATGAATGTGGCAGGAGTTGCCCTCGCGCTGGTTGAACTTCGCCATGAAGGTGATCGAGTGCTCCTCCTGGGCGGCGATCTCCTTGGCGCCGTTCTTGTAGATCGCGTGGTTGTCGGCGCTGCGCAGGGCGGTGTCGTAGCGGAAGTTGATCTCGTGCTGGCCGAGGTTGCACTCGCCCTTCGAGTTCTCGACCTCCATCCCCGCCCCGGCCATCTCGTTGCGGATCCGCCGGATCAGCGGCTCCACCCGCGAGGTCCCCAGCAGCGAGTAATCGATGTTGTAGAGGTTGGCCGGCTCGAGCTCGTGGAACCCCTTCCGCCAGGCCTCCTCGTAGGTGTTGCGGAAGACGATGAACTCGAGCTCGGTGGCGGCGTTGGCGCTCATCCCCCGCTCCTGCAGCCGGGCCAGCTGGCGACGCAGAATCTGCCGCGGCGAGGCGACGACTTCGCGGCCGTCGTGCCACTGCAGGTCGGCCATCACCATCGCCGTCGCCGTCAGCCACGGCACCAACCGCAGCGTCTCCAGATCCGGGACCATCTCGAAGTCGCCGTAGCCGGTATCCCAGGAGCTCATCGCATAGCCGCCGACCGTTTCCATGTCGACGTCGACCGCGAGCAGGTAGTTGCAGCCCTCGGCCCCGTGCTCGAGGACGTCGCCGAGGAAATGCGAGGCGGTCAGCCGCTTGCCCTGCAGCCGCCCCTCCATGTCGGCGATCGCGAGCAGCACGGTGTCGACCGTGCCGTCCGCGACCGCCTCTTTCAGCTCCTCGACGGTCATGCCGGGAACGTTACGCCGCAGTGGCCGTGGGCAAGCCGCTCACGGCCGGGCAGGCCCGACTTCGGGCTCGGGGCCGAGCGCTTCCTCGATTTCGATCTCCCGCACCTGCCCGGTGAAGTGCTTGCGGGCGGTCGTCATCCAGCCGATCCAGGCCAGCAGGATCACCACTCCCACCGTCAGCGGCGCGTAGTTGAACGCCTCCCAGCTGAATTCGTCGTTCCACGGAACCGCCAGCGGGGTGAACGGGAGGCAGAAGATGATCGTGATCAGGCCGACCCAGAAGGTGGCGAACGCGTTCATCCACTTGTACTTGCGGCCGTTGTTCCAGGGACCGGGCTCGAAGTCGTCGCCTTTGCGCCAGCGCAGGAAGATCGGGATCACGTAGGCGATGTAGAGGCCGATGACGGTGATCGAGACCACCGCGAAGAAGGCGAAGGGCACATTTTCGCCGTTCCCCTTCAGCGCCGGCAGGGTGATCAGCAGCGCCGCGGTCGCCATCGCCAGGACGGCGTAGATCGGCACCCGCTCCGCGTTCACCCGGGAGATTTTCGACGAGGCCCGCTTACCGAACCCGTTGTCACGTGAGAACGCGTAACACATGCGCGAGGCGCTGGTCAGGCAGGCGGCACCGCAAAAGAGCTGGCCGACGACGGAGATGATGAGGACGAACTTGCCCCAGCCAGAGCCGAGCGCTTCGACCAGCAGCGTCGGCGCGAAGCCGAGCGCTTCGTTGGCGCCGTCGACGTTGGTGACCGCGAAGGTGATCGCCAGCAGCACGATCCAGCCGATCAGCGCCGAATAGAAGATTGACTTCCAAACGCCCTTCGCCGCGGATTCCGAGGCCCCGTGGGTCTCCTCGGATATGTGAGCGGAGGCGTCGAAGCCGGTGATCGTGTACTGGGTCAGCAGGAACCCGAGCGGGAGAACGTAGAACCAGTACATGCTGCCGCTGAAGCCGCTGTTGTTGATCCGGTGGCCGAAGACGAAGCTGAAGCTCTGGTGCCCGTCGGGGACGACGATGAGGACGACCACGATCGCGGCGACGCCGATCACGTGCCACCAGACCGAGACGCTGTTGACCAGCGAGAGCATGTGCGTTCGCCGCACGTTCACGGCGGTGTGGACCAGGAGGATCAGCGCGAAGAGGAGGAAGACCTCGCTGAGGATGTGCGCTTCGTCGCCGAAGTTGACCCCGAGTAGGTTCACTTCATAGAGGCCGAGGACGACGTTGAGGAAGGTCGCGCAGGCGTAGTCGACCGAGGCGACGACGGCGACCAGGCCGATCAGGTTGAACCAGCCGGTGAACCAGGCCCAGACCGGACCGCCGAGACGACCGGACCACCAGTAGATCCCACCCGCGGTCGGATAGGCAGAGACCAGCTCCGACATGCAGAAGCCGATGATCAGGATCGGGATCGAGATCAGCGGCCAGCCGATCGAGATCGCGATCGGCCCGCCGTTGTTCCAGGCCTGCCCGTAGGTGGTGAAGCAGCCGGCGAGGATCGAGATGATCGTGAACGAGATCGCGAAGTTGGAGAACCCGCTCCAGGCCCGGTTCAGGGTCTGTTTGTAGCCGAGTTCCGCGAGCCGTTTTTCGTCAGCGGCGGCATGGGACGAGGCGCTGCTCTCCATACGGGTTCCCTCTCTGAGCGTCGACTTATATGAGTGAAAAGGTGTTACGAACCGACCTATAAGGTTGAGGCGAGCCTAGATCCTGCCCTTGACCGCTGTCAATGGCGGGGGAGAATCTGCCACCGCCGCCATGGCCTCTCTAGCCGACACCCTGGGACCGATCGCAGCGCGTCTCGGCGAACCCGAAGGCGACCCGGTGCCGCTCGAGGGCGGGATCACCAACCGCAACTACAAGGTCCGTTTCGCCGGCGAGGACGTGGTCGTGCGGCTGCCGGGGAAGGACACCAACCTGCTGGGGATAGACCGCGGCGCCGAGCGGGCGGCGGGCGAGCTCGCCTCCGGCGCCGGCATCGGGCCCGAAGTGGTGACGATGCTCGACGACCCGCCCTGCCTGGTCACCCGCTTTATCGTCGGCGAGCCGATCGGCGCCGAGGAGCTGCGCCAGCCGGTGGCGATCGCCGAGGTGGCGAAGGCGCTGCGGACCCTGCACGCCTGCGAGGAGCGGCTGCCGGTCGAGTTCTCGAGCTTCCGAGTGGTCGAGGCATACGCGGAACGGATCGCCGCCCGCGGCGGCGCCGTCCCCAGCTCCTACGAGTGGGCCGCGGCGGCGGCGCACCGGATCGAAGCGGCCCTGGTCGGCCCCGAGCACGAGCCGGTCCCCTGCCACGACGACCTCCTCGCCGCCAACTTCCTCCGCACCCGGCAAGGCATCCGGATCGTCGACTGGGAGTACGCGGGGATGGGCGACCGCTACTTCGACCTCGGCAACTTCGCCGTCAACAACGAACTCGACGGGGACGATGAGGCAGTGCTTCTGGCCGCCTACTTCGGAGCGCCAGCCAGCGAGCGGCGGCTCGCCTCGCTGCGGTTAATGCGGTTCATGTCCGACTTCCGCGAGGCGATGTGGGGGGCGGTCCAGAGCACGATCTCCGATATCGATTTCGACTTCGGCGACTACTGCGAGAAGCACTTCGAGCGGATGCGCGACCTCAGTGGCGAGGGCCGCCTGGAGGAGCTGCTGGGAGAGGCCACAGGTGCCCCGGGCTGAGCTGCCCGACCGCGCCCGCTGCGTCATCGTCGGCGGCGGCGTCGGCGGCACCTCGCTCGCCTACCACCTGGCCAAGCTCGGCTGGGACGACGTCGTCCTGCTGGAGCGCTCGCAGCTGACCAGCGGCTCGACCTTCCACAGCGCCGGCCTGGTCGGCCAGCTCCGCGGCTCGGTCTCGCTGACGAAGATGATGATGCACTCGGTCGAGCTCTATCGCCGGCTCGCCGAGGAGAGCGAGTTCGACCCCGGCTGGGTCGAGTGCGGCGGCATCCGCCTCGCCTCCAGCGAGGAGCGGATGGAGGAGCTGCGCCGCCAGGCCGGCTGGGCGAAGACCTTCGGCCTGCCGCTGGAGCTGATCTCGGCCGCGGAGGCGCAGGAGATGTTCCCGCTGATGTCGACCGACGGCGTGCTCGGCGGCGCCTGGCTGCCGACCGACGGCTACATCGACCCGGCGCAGCTGACCTACGCGCTCGCCGACAGCGCCCGCCGCGGCGGCTGCCGCATCTTCACCTCGACGCGGGTGACTGGGATCGAGGTCCGCGACGGCCGGGTGCGCGGGGTGCAAACCGACAAGGGCGACGTCGAGGCCGAGGTCGTGGTCGACGCCGGCGGCATGTACGCCGCAGAGATCGCCCGCATGGCCGGCGCCCGCGTCCCCCTGATCCCGATGTCCCACCAGTACCTCGTCACCCAGCCGCTCGACGCGGTCCGCGAAGCGCGCGAAAGCGTGTCGAAAGGCGCAACCGATTTGTCCCCGCATACCGGGGACAGCGACCTATCGTCGCGGGGGCACCTCCCCACCCTGCGCGACCCCGACCTGCTCGTCTACTACCGGGAGGACGGCGACGGTCTGGTGATGGGCGGCTACGAGCGCCAGAGCGAGCCGGCATTCCTGCCCGACGGGCCGAGCCGAGTCGAGGCGATCCCGGCCGACTTCAACGGCCGCCTGCTGGAAGAGGACTGGGAGCGGTTCGAGGAGATCACCGAGAACTCGAAGCGGCGGGTCCCGGCGATGGACCAGATCACCGTCACCAAACTGATCAACGGGCCGGAGGCCTTTACCCCCGACAACGAGTTCTGCCTCGGCGAGACCGAGGTCGGCGGCTTCTTCGTCTGCGCCGGCTTCTGCGCCCACGGCCTCGCCGGCGCCGGCGGGATCGGCAAAGTCGTCGCCGAGTGGATCGCCGAGGGCGAGCCGAGCCTCGACCTCTGGCACATGGACATCCGCCGCTTCGGCGCCCAGTACCGCTCCCCCACCTACACTCACGCGCGGATCAAAGAGACCTACGAGACCTACTACGACATCCGCTACCCGCACCACGAGCGGCAGGCCGGGCGGCCGCTGCGGGTCTCTCCGGCGAACCTCTGGCACCGCGAGCACGAGGCGGCCTTCGGCGAGAAATCCGGTTGGGAGCGGGTCAACTGGTACGAGCGCAACGCCGCCGCGGGCGACGAGTCCCTGCGGCCGCGCGGCTGGGCCGGGCAGAACTGGTCGCCGGCGATCGGCGCCGAGCACCGCGCCGCCCGCGAGGCGGTCGCCCTCTTCGACGAGACCTCCTTCGCCAAGCTCGAGATCGAGGGACCGGGCGCCGCCGGCTTCCTCGAAGGCCTCTGCGACAACCGCGTCGCCCGCGGCGCCGGCCAGATCACCTACACGCAGATGCTGAACCAGCGCGGCGGCATCGAGTGCGACTTCACCGTCGCCCGGCTCGGCGAGGAGCGCTTCGGGGTCGTCACCGGCACCGCCTTCGGCAACCACGATCGAGAGTGGATGCGCCGTCACCTGCCCGCGGACGGTGGCGTCCGGATCGGTGACGTCACCTCGCAGTGGGCCTGCTTCGGGCTCTGGGGACCGCTGGCGCGCGAGGTCCTGCAACCGCTGACCCCGCAGGACCTCGGCAACGAGGCCTTCCCGTACATGTCGCTGCGCGAGACGACGGTCGGCAACGTGCCGGTGCGGATGCTGCGGGTGACCTACGTCGGCGAGCTCGGCTGGGAGCTCTACTGCCCGACCGAGTACGGGCTCGGGCTCTGGCGGACGCTGTGCGAGGCGGGGCAGCCGCACGGGATCGTCGCCGCTGGTTACCGGGCGATCGACAGCCTCCGGCTCGAGAAGGGCTACCGGGTTTGGGGCGCCGACATCACCCCGGACGAGAACCCCTACGAGGGCGGCGTCGGCTTCTGCGTCAAGCTCGACAAGGAGGGCGGCTTCGTCGGCCGCGAGGCGGTGGCGGCGGCGCGGGAGAGCGGCCCGCGCTCTCGCCTCTGTTGCCTGACCCTGGAGGATCCGCACTCGATCGCCCTCGGTAACGAGCCGGTCCGCGTCGGCGGCGAGATCGCCGGCCGGGTCACCACCGGCGGCTACGGCTACACCGTCAAGCGCTCGATCGCCTACGCCTACCTGCCGCCCGACCGCAGTAAGCCCGGGACCGCGATCGAGGTCGAGATCTTCGGCCGCTGGGTCGCCGGCGAGGTCGCCGCCGAGCCGCTCTTCAACCCCGACGGCGAGCGCGTTAGGTCGTAGAGGCCAACCGCATCGGCGCCGGCAGCAAGCCGGCGAGGATGTGCTCGGTGCCCTCGGTGTGCTCACGCATCTGCCGCACCGCGCGGGAGCCGTCGCCCTTGCGCAGGGCCTTGACCAGGCGCCCGTGCTGCTCATTGGAGATCGCCAGCACCTCGGCGGGGTGGGCGATCAATGCGATCAGGTCGCTCATCTGCGCCTCGACGTCGGTCATCGCGCTCAGCAGCCGCGGCGACTGCGCCGCCTCGGCGATCCCGATGTGGAAGCGGATGTCGGTGCGCCGGTACTCCTCGAAGTTCTCGAGCTCGTCGTCCATCTTCGCCACCAGCTCGTCGAGGCGGTCAAACTGCGCCTCGGTCCCCCGCTCGGCCGCCAGCATCGCCGCTCCCGACTCGATCGCCACCCGGTAGTCGAGCACCGCCCAGGCCCCTTGGTCGAGCGGCTCCCCAGCCTGCTCGGAGAGCGGCGGCTCCTCGGCGACGAACGTCCCTCCGGTCCGCCCCCGCTGCGCCACCAGGTGCCCGCTCTGCACCAGCGCCGTCAGCGCCTGCCGCAGCGTCGAGCGCGAGATCCGGAGCCGCCGCGCCAACTCCCGCTCCGGCGGCAGCTGGCTTCCGGGCGCCAGCAACCCCAGCCGGATCGCGCTCCCCAACCGCTCAACCGTCTCCTCGAAAGTGCTCGCCGGCCGCACCGGCATGAACACAGCCTCGAGCGCCGCGTCCGTCTCCATGCCAAGAACGGTACCGCCGATGGGGCTGTGCCGCTACGAGTCGAGTCCACTCGGAGTTGTCGATTTCTCCTCCTCCCGTTCGTCGTTGGGGTAAAAGGCACGGAGAGGCCGCATCCGCAATCGAGGAGGAAGACCATGGGAAAGATCGTCGTTACCGAGTTCATCTCGCTGGACGGGGTGATCGAGGACCCGGGCGGGGCCGAGGACTACCGGCACGGCGGCTGGACGTTCGAGTTCGAGCGCGGCGCCGACGGCGACAAGTTCAAGCTCGAGGAGCTGCAGGAGGCCGAGGCCCAGCTGCTCGGCCGCGTCACCTACGAAGGCTTCGCCGCCGCCTGGCCGAAGATGGAAGACGAGGCCGGCTTCGCCGAGAAGATGAACGGGATGCCGAAGTACGTCGTCTCCTCCACCCTCGAGCGAGCCGATTGGCAAAACACCACGATCCTCAGCGGCGACCCCGTCGACTCCATCCCCACCTTGAAGGAGAAGGTCGACGGCGTCATCCTCGTCGCCGGCAGCGCCACCCTCGCCCAGTCCCTGATCGAAAACGACCTGGTCGACGAGCTCCGCCTGATGGTCTTCCCCGTCCTCCTCGGCCAAGGCAAGCGCCTCTTCCCCGAAGCCGAGCACAAGCACCGGCTCGAGCTCGCCGAGTCGAAAACCGTCGGCGACGGCATCTCTCTGGTCCGGTACGAGCGGGCGTAGCCGCCTGGGGCGCGCCGGCTCGGCGCGCCCCTACGGCTGCGGCTGTTCGAAGGTGTGCTGGTACTGCGTCGCGGGGCCGCTGCCGTAGATCGGTTGGAAGGGGGCCTGCTGCTTGCACGGCGGGGCGGCGATTTCAGAAGTGCTGCCCTTGGTCCCGAACGCGTACTGCTGGATCCGTTCGAAGAGGAGCTTGGCGTTTTCGTCCTGGCTTTTGTTTTTCGAGGGATCGGGTTTGTTGAACGCGTCCTTTCCTTCGGTGGCGACGGCGCGTTCTTTGAAGGCTTCCGATTCGTAGGCGTTCGGGTCGAGCTTGGCCGTGATGCCGGTGGTGCACTGCCTGGTGTCGAAGCTGGGGAGCCCGTCGATCAGGCCTTCGGCCCACTTTGGCGGGCTGTAGGGGCTGTTGCGGTTGATCGAGAGACGGCGCGGATAGACGGAGAGGGTTTCCGGGTTCATGCCGCCGACCACGCGCAGGTAGTTGGGGTGGTTGCCTTCGGCCAATTCTCCGTGCAGGGTGGCCGCGAGATTGCCGAAGAAGGCGGTGACCTCAGGCCGGTAGAGCTTGAGCCCGACCAGGATCGGGTTGAGGTTGCGGACGAAGGGATCGACCGCCCGCAGCAACGGCGGGAATTCGTCGCGGAAGAGCTTGCGGAAGGCGGCGAAGCCGCTCGGGGCCCGCTTGATCACCGGGCCGAGCCCTTCGAACAGCGCCTTCGATTCCGGCGCCAGCTTCGAGAGCGAGATCAGCGTCGGCGAGAGTTCTTCCGCCGCCGGCACCAGCTGCTTCATCAGCGGGTCGGCGTTTTCGGAGAAGCCCTTGAGGCGGTTGAAGGTCAGCTGCGACTCGTCGAGGAAGGTCGGGAAGGCGCGGAAGAGGGCTTCGATGTCCTGGTTGCGTTCGGCGGTGGTCGAGAAGACCGCGTTCGAGCTGCGGATCAGGTTCGCCAGCTCCCCGTTCTGCCCGCGCAGCGACTCGAAGGTGGTGGCGCCGTTGCGGAACAGCTGCCCGACCGCGAGCCGCTGGCTGTCGAGGACGCGGAAGAGTTTGTCGAGTTCGGTGAAGGTCGGTTCGAGGCCGCCGAGCGCGTAGGAGAGGCTCTGACCCTGGCCGTTGATCGCCACCGCCGCTTCCCGCATCCACTCCTGGAAGGCAGCGCGGGTGCGGCCGTTGAAGGTGCGGAAGATCTCGTCGAGCTGGACCGATTCGGCGACGTTGGCCTCCGGCAGGGTGGCGCCATCGCCGAGTTCGGGCCCGTCGCGGGAGCCGGGCGTGAGTTCGATGTAGGTCTCGCCGAGCAGCGTCTTGGTTCGCAGGATCGCCCGCGTCGACTCCGGCAGCGGCGCGTAGCGGTCGTCGATCGCCGCGGTGGCGAGCGCCTGCTTGCCGTTCGGCGCCAGCTCGATGGTCTGGACTTTGCCGACGTTGACACCGGAGATGCGGACGTCGGACTGTTCGGCGAGCTGGGTCGCCTCCTTGAACGGGATCTTGACCTCGTAGGTCTTGGCCCGGAACGGGGTCGGGCCGCCGAAGGTGACCCAGAGGAAGAGCAGGATCCCGAAGCACGACAGCGCGAAGGCGGTGATCACGAGGAGCTGCGTGGTGCTGGGGGCGCGCTTGCTCATTCGCCGCCGTTCGGGTTGGCGATGTATTCGCAGGTGTTGCCGGGTTCTGCGGTTTTGAAGGGGACGGTGATTTCGGTTTTCCGCGGGATCTGCAGCGTTTCCAGCAGGGTTTCGAGGAAGGGGTGGCCGAGGTTCGCCTGGTTTTTGGCTTCGCCGTAGCCGAGCGAGGCGCCGGTGCAGGAGATGAGGACGAGGCCGCGGAGGATCGGCCCGCCGGCGTCGCCGGTGTTGAAGGCGGCGTTGAAGTCGTGGTTCAGCCAGGGCAGGTAGAAGAGGTAGCTCTCCTTGCCCTTCGGCTTGTAGGAGAGCTCGTTGAGGAAGGAGTTGAACCCGCTCAGCGAGTTGCCGAAGTTGCGTACCGTCTTTTCGAACGGTTCGGCGGCTTCGGCGCTGGCGTTCAGCACCGGCCGCACTTCGCGCGAGAAGGGCCGGATCTGGTCGCGGATCGGCGCCGTCGTTCCGGCGAACAGCTTCTCGGTCGCCTTGAAGGCCGGGGTCAGCGCCTGCGCCTGCGGGATCAGCTTGACCAGGCTCGGGTAGGCGACCTGGGAGAAACGGTTGGAGCTGGCGAGGCCGACTTTGGCGGCTTCCAGCGAGGCGGGGAATTCGCGGAACGCCTCCTGCACCGATTCCTGCTGGTTGGCGAAGTTGCCGAGCGCCGCCTTTGAGGAGGTGACGAAGCGCTTGACCGAGTCTTCGCGGCGGGCGAGTTCGGTGGTCAGCAGGTTAAAGTCGTGGATCGTCCGCGCTAGGGCGACGTGGCGCGCGGCCACCGCTTTGTTCAGCTTGGCGACGTAGTGGACGAAGGGCCCGAAGCGGCGCAGGGCGTTGCCGAGCTGCTTGCCGCGGCCGCCGATCCCCTGGGCGCCGCCGGCGACCAGCAGCTGCAGGTACTGGCGGGTGTCGACATCGAGGGTGCCGAGGAAGGCGTCGAGGTTGGTGTTCGGTTCGGTCTGGGCGAGGGTGAATTCGGCGCCGTCTTCGACGTGGCCCTTGGCTTCGCCGGGTTCGACCTCGACGATCATGTCGTTGAGGTTCGTTTTCGGCCGCAGCAGGAAGCTGGCGTCGGGGTGGATCAGCTTTATGTACTTCGGCTCGATGTCCATGCCGACGACCGCGTGACCGTTCTCGAGGTCGACCGCGGTGACCTTGCCGATCTGGATGCCGGCGACGTCGACCGCCTGGCCCTGCCCCGGGGTCACCGCCTGGGCGCTCGAGAACTGGGCCGAGATGTGTTCGAATTCTTCGCCGACGAAGGGCAGCCAGGCGGGCAGCGAGGCTTTCTGCTGGGTGAAGATGCCGAGCATCATCACGATCCCGGCGATCGCGAGGACGAAGATCGCGATCGTGTCCTTGCGGCGGCCGCGCGCCTGCCGCGAGAGCCAGGCGCGGAAGTGGGTGAAGCGGCTGACGTTTTCGGGCGGCTGGCTCATGGCTGCGCTCCCGCGACCGAGGGCGAAGCCGGCCCGACCTGGCCGAGCGAGCCGTTCACGTCAGGGACCGGGTTGGTGTAACAGCGGACGTCGGGCTTGAGCGGAGGCTTGCCGCCGAGGCGCGGCTGCGTCCCCTGCGGGTCTTCGATCGTGTGGGCGTAGTTGGTCTGGTCGCTCAGGGTCGCTTTGTTCCCGTACGGGTTGGGTTCGCCGACCAGGACCGGGCCGCCTCCGGTCTGCGCCCGGGCGTAGGGACCGTTGCCGTCGAAGTTCTGCGCCATCCCGACGAAGTTGACGAGGTTGTAGAGGAACTCGCGGTAGTTGGGGCCGCCGGTGCTGAACTTGTCGTTGATCACCTGGTTGCCGGTTGGGACCATCACCTTGCTGGTGCAGAGGCTGAGCTGGTTCAGCTGCGGCAGGGTGATCTTCTTGCCGGCGAGGGCGGCGCCAGCGAGGCCCGGCGTCGATTCCTGCAGCAGCTTGACGTCGCCGCCGGCCTCCTTGCCGGAGAGCAGCGGGCGGACCTGGGCGAGGAACGGTTTCGAGGCGCTGATCAGGCCCGGCAGCTCGGCTACCGCCGGCCGCAGCTCGATCGCGTAGGAGCGCAGCGGCGGCAGCGTCCGGTTGAGGCTGACCAGGGAGGCGTGGGTAACGCGCAGGGTCGGCGCCAGCAGCCGCACCGTCGCCGAGAGGTTGGTCGACTGGTTGGCGAGGGCGCCGGTGAAGATGTCGAAGTTCTCGATCAGCCCCTGCAGGTCCTGCTGGCGGCTGGCGAGGGCGCCGAAGGCGCGGCCCGAGCTCGCGACCAGCTTCGCCAGGTCGCGCTGCTGCGTCCCCAGCAGCGCGTTGGTCACCTGGGAGCTGTAGCGGCCGGCGTCGCCGCCGTACTTGAAGGCGTCGTTGAGCGATTCCGCCCCGCTGCGGCCTTTCACCTCCGACAGCTGGGTCTCGTCTTCGGCGGCGCTCGGTTCGTTGGTCAGCGCCTTGCCGTAGCCCTCGAGCAGGCGGCCGAGGTCGGCGCGGACGGGCGACTGCAGGGCGCTGAGGACTTCGTCGATCTGGACCGCGGTGCTGGTGCGGCTGACCGGGATCGTGCCGCCGCTGTCCATCTCTGGCGCGCTCGGGCTGCCGGGGTCGAGTTCGATGAAGAAGTTGCCCTCGAGGAAGATCCGCGGCCGGATCGCCGCGAAGGCGTCGTCGTGGATCGGCTGGCCGGAGCCGTCGACGGTGAAGGTGACGGTGGTGTTATCGCCGTCGCGGCTGGTCGAGATGACTTTGCCGACGTCGACGCCGGCGACCCGCACCGGCGAGTTGGTGGCGATGTTGGCCGAGTTGGAAAAGGTCGCCTTGACCTCGTAGCCGTGGCTGGTGAACGGGACGTGTTTGGTGAAGGCGAGGTAGGGCCCGATCGTGAAGATGAGGATGAAGATGATCGCGATCGTGACGTTGCTGGGGTGCCAGCCGAAGCGTTTGCCCTTGGCTGCCTGCGCGCGCCGGTCTCTCTCCGGGAGCCGGCTCATTCCCCGCCCCCTTCGTTCGTGGTCGTCCCCCAGAGTTCCGGGCTGTGTCCGACCACGGTTTTTTCTGGGATGTACTTCTCGTTGCCCGCTTCGCAGACTTCTCCCTGCCCGGGGGCGGCGGTTTTCGGCAGCGGGTTGTAGTGGAGGTGGTTCGCCCTGTCGCCGGCCTCGTCGGCGGGGGCGCTGGCGAAGGTGCTCTCGCTGTTCGGGCCTTCCGGCGGGCCGTAGGAGATGAACTGGAGCCAGTTGCCGTTGCTGTTGCCCTGACTCGAGGCGCTGGCGAGGCTGCTGAAGGTCAGCGACCAGTAGTGGCAGACCGTCTGGCTCGGCACGATGTAGGCGAGCGAGGGCTTCAGCACCCGGTTGGTGTCGGTGAGCAGCTTGAGTCCGGTCATCGTCCCCGGGGCTTCCTGGAAGTCGACCAGCGCTTCCGCCGTCGGCGGCAGCTGATCGTTGAGGACCGGCGAGGCGTTGAGGACCGGGATCCCGGCGTGGAGCGATTCAGCGATCACCGGCGAGGTCTTCGCCAGCGCTTTCACCCCCGGCCGCAGGGCGGTGAAGAAGCGGGCGGTGTCGGTGAGGAAGGGCCGCAGCACCGGCAGGTCGGCGTTGACCTCGTCGAGGGTCGGCGGGCTCTTTTCGATCGTTTCCTGGATGTAGGGCCGGGAGACGCGGGCGAAGGCGGCGAAGGTGCGGTCGAGGGCGGCGAACATGCTCGCCTGCGTCTCCGCCACCGGCGCCACCGTCGCCGAGAGGTCCTCTAGCGCGCGCCAGAAGCCGGCGAAGTTGGTGCTCGGTTCGACGATCTTGCGCAGCACCGGCTGGCCGTTGACGACGGCGCGGCGCAGGGCACCGAAGGCTTCGTTCAGCTGTGGGCCGCGGCCGGCGAGGGCGTTGCCGAAGCCGGCCAGGTTCTGCCGGATCGCCTTGCGGGTTTCTTCATCGAACATGTCGAAGAATTCGTCGATGTCGACCGGTTCGGGGTGCGAGGCGGTGACCGGGATCGTTTCGCCGGCTTCGAAGCCCTTCTTCGAGTCCCCCGGGGTGACCTGGAGGAACTTCAGCCCGAGCGCCGACTTCGGCCGCACGGTGATCGTCGAGTCGACCGGCAGCGGTTCGGCGCTCTTGTCGAGGCTAAGCGAGAGTTCGGCCGCGACCTTGCCGTCGCCGACGTTGACCGGGACGACCTTCTTGACGACGCCGACCCGGACGCCGCCGATCCGCACCTCGTTGCCTTTGACCAGGGCGTCGGCGTTGGGGACCCGGGCCTTGAGGTTGTAGGTGGAGACGAAGGGAAGCCCGTTGTTGGCGTTGTAGGCGAGGAAGACGGCGACGATGACGACGAGCACGGTGACCGCCCCGACCAGGACCGGGCTGCTGGCGACGCCGCTGATGCCGCTGCGGTTCCTCATGGCCCGAGGAGATAGTCGAGGAGCGGCTTGGTGCCGCTGCCGGTTTCCGAGGCTTCGGCCACTTCGGCTTCGCCTTCTTCCGCTTCGCCTTCAGGCGCGGTGCTGTCGCTCTGGCCGACCCCGATCGCGGGCCCCGGTTCGATGCCCGTGCCGCCGTTCTGTTCTTCGAAGCTCCGCTGCAGCAGGCTGTACAGATCGGCGGCGCTGGTGTTGGCTCCTTCGGAGGTATTCGGTCCGTTGAACCTGGAGCTGCAGCCGCCGCCCTGCTGGCCTCCCTGATTCGCCTGGTAGGAGGTGCAGACGGACAGGGTCACCCGGGTGCGACCGAAGTGGCCGTACTGGTCGAAGCCGTTGAGGGCGGCGGTGTTGTTGTAGATCAGTTCGGTGAGGCCGTCCCAGCCGCCGGTCTTCTTCAGGTTCACCAGCAGCTTCGCCAGTTCTTCCGTCGGCACCGCACCGGACTTGGCGAGCACGCTCGCCTGCCGCACCACCGGCTCGGCCTTGGCGAATTCCGGCCCCGAGGCTTCGGCGGCGTTGCCGAGGCTCTTCAGCGAGACCGTCAGCGCTTCGGAGAACGGGGTCAGCGTCCGGGTCGCGTCGGTCAGCGACGGGGCGGCGGTGCCGAAGTCTTCGAACAGCGGCGTGCCGGCATCGGAGAAGGTCTTCAGGCTGACCATCGTCTTGCGGAATTCGCGCAGGAAGGTGGGGAACTTCTGCAGCGCTTCTTCCAGTTCCGGGCCCTTTTCCGAGCTCGCCTCGGCGGCGGCGCCGGCGTTGGTGAAGAAGCCGGCGACATGGGCGCGCTCGCGCGAAAGCGGGCCGAGGATTTCCTCCGAGTTGCTCGCCAGCTGCGCCAGCTGCTTGCGCTGGGCGGAGAGGACGCCGAAGAAGCGGTCGACGTCGCGGAGAACCGGGTTCGCCCGCTTGACCAAGACTTCGATGTCTTCGCCGCGGCCGGCGAGGCCGCCGCCGAGTTCGTTGAGGATCAGGCGGAAGCGCTGCGCGTAGGGCAGCGAGTAGATGTCGTTGATCAGGTCGGGGTCGACGCTGGCGCCGTTGTTGCCGAGCGGCAGCAGGTACTGGCCGGCGCCGGGTTCGCCGTCGGGGATCTGCTTCAGCGGCGGCGGCGGCTTGCTGCCAGGGGAGCGAGGCAGGGTCGTCCGGCAGTCGACGAACTTCTCGCCGATCAGCGACTGCGGGCGGATCTGGCAGCTGGCGTCCTGGCGGAAGTCCTGGAAGCCGGGGTCGGTGATGTTCATGACGATGATTGCCTTGCCCGCCTTCTTCACCGGCTTGCCGTTCTTGTAGGCGACGGTGTCGCCCGGCATCGTCACGTTGACTTCTTCGATCGTGCCGACGTTGGCGCCGGCGACGCGAACCTGCTCGCCGGTGACCATGAAGCCGCCGTTGTCGAAGACCGCCCGCACCTCGTAGCCGTCGCTCGATTCCTCGCCGCCGGCGACCAGGAGGACGACGATGACGACCGCCGCCACCACTGCCGCCGCGAGTATCAGCCGTTTGATCATGGTCCGGGGGGCACGTCGCCGGGGTTGCATTCAGAGGAGTCGACGCTGCCGCCGCCCACCCACGGGTTGGAGCCGTCGGCCGCCGGCTGGGTGGCGCCGCCGGGACAGCGGCGGTGGGTGTGGACGTTTTCGAAGGGAGCGAACTGTTCCGATTTCTTGATCGGTTCCAGTTCGGTGCTTTCGCTGTTGTAGCGGAAGAGGTTCTGCCCGGCGGTGACCGCGCGGACGTAGTGCCCGTTGCCGTCGTAGTAGCCGGCGACCTGGCCGAGCTTGCTGATCGCGTTGAAGAAGTCGGGCGTGTAGGCGCGGATGAAGTTGAGGTTCGGCTGGAAGTCTTCGATCCCCTGTTCGGCGTGCGGGAAGGCGCTCGAGGCGAGCTGCTGGACCTTCGGCAGGGTCCCCAGCAGGTCGGCCGCGTCGTTGGCCTGGCCCGGCCGCGAGACGACCAGCCGCAGGTTGTGGGTGAAGGGGACGAGTTTCTGGAAGACCGGCCGCAGTTCGGCGAGGAACGGTGCCAGTTCCTTGGTCGCCGGCTTCGCCGTATTGACCAGCGGTTCGAGGTCGTCGAGGGCGGCGCGGAGGTTGACGAAGGTGGTGTTCGACTGCCGCAGCACCGGCGGCAGCTCGCGCAGGGTCGCATTGAAGTTTTCGTTCTGGCTGGCGATCGCGTCGAAGGCGGTGGTCGCGTTGGTGACCGCGCTGGAGAGCTGTTCGCCGCGGCCGGCGACTGCGGTGGTCAGCCGGGCCGAGCTGACGATGAAGCGCGAAAGCAGGCGCTGGTCGGCGTTCAGTTCGCGGGCGAAGGCGCTGGTGCGGTTGAGCGCGGTGCCGAAGTACTTGTAGGCGTCATTGGCTTTTTCGCCCTGGCCGGAGTAGATCTCGGCGTTGCCCTTGATGAAGTTGGCGAGGCCCTGCCGCACCCGCGGCGGGAAAGTGTTGAAGAACTGGTCGATGTCGACCGGGGTCGTGGTCGAGGAGAGGCCGAGTTCGGCGCCGTCGTCGAGCGCCGGGTTGCTGTTCGGCCCGGGGCTGATCGAGACGTAGTGGTTGGCGACGCCGGAGAGCGAGGTGGCGCGGATCGTCGCCGTCGTCCCTTCGTGCAGTTCCTGGTCGACTTCAACGTGGACCGCGGCGAGGTTGTCGTCAGTGAGGTCGATGCTTTCCACCGAGCCGACCGGCGAGCCGCCGATCAGCACCTGGTTGTCGGGCACCAGCTGGCCGGCGTTTTGGAAGACCAGCGTGTACTTGTGGCCGCCGCCGCCGCTGAAGAAGACGACCGCGAGCACGATCACCGCCACGGCCAGGGCAGCGACCACCGCGATCCGCGCTGGGGTGGTCCCCCGGGCAGCCGCCGGTTTTTTCTCCTCGCCTAAGGGTTTTGCAGCCACAAATAGTCGCTTGCTTTCAGGTTCTCCGGTCCCTCCGACCCGGCAGAACGGCCGGCAGATCGTATCCGAGCCGGTCCCTGCCAAGCCCTCACTGAGCAGGGACTTAACTGGAAATCAACGCGTTTTCAGGCACGGCTAGACGCTGAATTTGGGGATTGCGCGAGCGAGAGGCTTCGGCAGCCACCAGACGCGGTCCCCCAGCAGGAGCATCAGCGCCGGCAGGAGGACGATCCGCACCACGGTCGCGTCGAGGATGACGGCGACCGTGAGGCCGACGCCGAGTTGGCTGACGGTGGCGATCGGGGCGCCGGCGAAGACGATGAAGACGGCCATCATGATCGCCGCGGCGCCGGTGATCACGCCGGCGGTGCGCTCGAGCCCGAAGTTGACCGCCGCGGCGTTGTCGCCGTGGGTGTCGTAGTGCTCGCGCATGCGGCTGAGGAGGAAGACCGCGTAGTCGATCGAGAGGCCGAAGACGAGGCCGAAGATCAGCGTTGCCCCGACCGCGTCGATGTAGTTGTGCCCGCCGAGCGGCCAATCGTCGGGGATGTCGGTGAGCACGGTGAGGACGCCGAAGGCGACCCCCACCGTCAGCAGGTTGAGACCGACCGCGATCGCCGCCAGCGGCAGCGCCCGCAGGACGACCGTCAGCATCAGGAAGGTAGCGACCGTGATCGCGATGACGATCCAGGGGATCCGCTCCCGGGTGACGCGGCTGTAGTCGTTGAGCTGGGCAGCGCCACCGGCCACGCCCGTGGTCAGGTCCGCTTCATCGGAGAGATCGGCGGCGTCGTCGTTGAGCTTTTCGTTAAGCCGGATCGAGCCGGGGGTGTTGAAGCTGTAGTCGGAGACGACCAGCATCACCGCCGCCTGGCCGCCGTTGTCGAGGTCGATCGTTTCGCCGATCCTCTGGCGCGTTTCCGGCGGCGTCCCGTCGAGGGCGGAGAGGACGAAGTAGCCAGAGTTGAAGAGCCCGGGGGTGGTGTCGGCGACCCGCGTCGCCTGCTGGTTGATCCGGTGCTTGCCTTCCAGCACCTGCACGCTCGCTTCTTCGAGGCCGCTTTCCAGGGGGGCGCTTTCTTCGGCCCCGCCGAGCAGGCCGGCGGCCAGCGTTTCGGCACCGCCGCCGAGGCGGTCAATCCCGCCGACCAGCGCCTCGGCTCCGCCGCTGAGCCGGGAGAGGCCGTTGCCGAGCGTTTCCGCCGCCCCCGCCAGCCGTTTCGCCCCGGAAGCGAGCTTGAGGTCAGCGCGGTGCAGTTTTTCCAGCCCTTCGGTCAGTTTGGCGGCACCGTTGCCGACTTTTTCCAGTTCCTTAATCGCCGAGCTCAGCGTGTCGGTGATGTGCTTGGCGTCATCGGCGTCCTCGAGCAGGCGTTCCTGCAGCGCCGCCAGTTCGGTCGGCAGCCCTTTGTACGGCTCGACCTCCGGAGTGCTCGGGATCGGGTCGTAGGGGGCGCCGTCGATTGGGTCGGTGCCGGTAACTGCGGCCGTCGCCCGTCGCACCGCTTCCAGCGCCGCCGCGTATTCGGGGTCTTCCTTGCCGACCGTCATCGCCTGCAGCTTGGCCAGCGCTTCCTTCAGCTTTTCTTCGGCCACCTTCGCCGGTTCGATCAGTTCCGGCAGCTTTTCGTTGGCGTCGGCTTCAGTCGACTTCTGCAGCTTTTCCGAGCGCCGCAGGGCGTTGCTGCGCAGGCCCGGGATGAAGCTGACCTTCAGCGCAAGTTTGATGTTCAACGCTCCCAGTGCCGCAGTTTCCTGCGCGCTGGCCAGCCGTTCGGCGCCCTTGGCGAAGCGGTCAAGCGCCGCGATCGCCCGCTGGCTGCCGTTGGTCGCCCGGCCGAGCCCGTTGGCAAGGAGCTGTGCTCCCTCTCCGGCTCGGCCGGCCCCGGTCGCCAGCAGCCCGGCGCCGCTGCTTGCTTCGGTGATCCCTTCCCGTAGCTGGCCGACGCCGCCGGCGGCGACCGCGAGGCTGCGCCCGAGTTTGCCGAGCTGCTTGACCGGCCCGTAGTTGCCTTTCGAGGAGAGGACCGCGTTGCCGAGTTCCTGCAGGCGGTCAACTCGTTTCGTCGCCCGCTCGGGACCGATCACCGCCTGCACGCCCGGCGTCTGCGCCAGCTTGCGCTGGAATTCGTTGATCGCGGCGAGGTTCTTGGCGCCCGTGATCGGCCCTTCCTGGGAGACCGCGACGACTTGGAAGGGCGCGTCGAATCCTTGCCCGACCGAGCGGTCGACGCGTTCGGCATCCTGGCGCGCCGCGTTGTCGGTCGGGAGCTGTTCGGGGCTCGGCGGCCCGGTCTGCAGCCCGACCGCCGGCCCGGCCAGAACCAGCAGCAGCAGCCCGATGACAACGGTCGCCAGCCCCGGCTTGCGCAGGGCCGCGCTGACGAAGAGCATCAGCCGCGAGCGACCCTCCCTGGGCGCCCCGCCGATCCGCCAGAGGTTGACCCTCGGTCCGACCAAGGTGAGGATCGCCGGCCCGCAGATGGTGGCGACGGCGACGCTGAGGATCACCACCATGCAGACGGTCCCGGCCAGCGAGGCGAGCAGCGCCCCCGGCAACAGGAACAGCGAGACGATCATCGAGAGCAGCAGGGTGCTGCCGGCGAACATCACGGTTCGACCGGCGTGCCGGCGGGTGGCGCGGGCCGCGTCGGCCGGCTCTGTCCCCGCCGCCAGCTCCTCGCGGAAGCGCGAAACCAGCAGCAGCGAGTAGTCAACCCCCAGCGCCAAGCCCATCATCGAGCAGACGGTGAGGGCGAAGGCGTCGATCTCGAACCAGCCGGTGAAGAAGTAGAGGATGCCGCGCGAGGCGATCACCGTAACCGCGCCGAAGCCGAGCGGGATCACCGCGGCGATCGGCGAACGGAAGACGAGCAGGAGGATGACCAGCAGGAACGGGAGGGCGAGCAGCTCGGCCCGCCTGGTCGCGGTGATGCTTTCGTCCTGGAGGGCTCGCGAGAGGCTCGCATAGCCGGTCTGCGTCACCTTGACCGGCTGGTGGATCGTTTCGTCGAGGACGTGGTTGATGTGCGGGACGATGTCGTTGACCGCGGTGCGGGTGTCGACGTGGAAATCGGCGAGGACGAGGGCGCGGTCGGGGCTTGGCCGCAGCCGCTGGACGGAGCCGGTGTCCCAAGGGGAGAGCGTCGTCACCTTCGGGTCGCGGCGCAGGGCGCGGATCATTTCCGGCCCCTGGCGGTCGATTGCCGCTGGCGGCCCCTGCAGCAGGATCGCGAAGGGGGCCGAGGGGCCGAAGTGGTCGCGAAGGATTTCATCACCTTCCTGCGACTTCGTCCCGGGGACATCGATGGTGCTCGGATCGAGGCGATCCTCGGTCCCGGTTCCGATTGCGCCGAGAACGAGCAGGACGAGCGCGGCGATCGCGAGGACGGTGCGGGGATGGCGAAGCAGCAAGGGCTGGTTGTACCCCGCAGGCCTTCTCGGAGACTTCATACGTCCCCTGCCGATCCTCCTTCCCACGGCTGGTAGTTTGGCGGTCCGGCCAACGGAGGGGAGGATTTTGTGCGGAAGACTCTGTTAAGGGTGCCTGTGCTGGCAGGGGTGATCCTGCTGGTCGCCGCTGCCTCGGCGGCCGCGATCGTCCTGCATGCCTCCAACCTGGTGATCACCACCGACGGCGGCTTCACGCCGACGACGCTGCCGAAGCACGGCTTCGCGCCGATCAAGCTGCACGGTTTCGGGAAAATCGAATCCGAAGACGGCTCGCCGCCGCCGGTGCTAGAAACGGTGACGATCTGGTTCGACAAGCACGGCAAGGTCGAGACCCGCGGGCTGCCCACCTGCACGCCCGGGAAACTGGCGGCGACGACCACGGCGCAGGCGCGCAAGCTCTGCCCCGGCGCGATCATCGGCAAAGGCTTCGGCAAGGCCGTCGTCGACTTCCCCGAACAGGGCCCGATCCCGGCCTCCTCGCCGATCACCCTCTTCAACGCCAAGCCCAAACACGGCAACCCGGTGGTCCTCGCGCACGCCCACCTGACGGTGCCGGGACCGACCACCTTCGTCGTCCCGATCGAGATCCAAAAGGTGCACGACGGCCGCTACGGCTTCAAGACCGTCGCCAAAATCCCGAAGATCGCCGGCGGCTACGGGATCCCGCTCTACGCCCGCATCAGCGTCGGCCGCGAATGGCAGTACAAGGGCAAGACCCTGAGCTACGCCAACGCCGGCTGCCCCGACGGCCGCCTGCAGGCGAAAGGCCAGTTCAAATTCAAAGACGGAACCTTTCTCCAGGGTTCGGTGTTCAAACGCTGTAAGGGGAAGTGACTGATTGAGAGGCCGCGCGCGCAAGATCGTCGTATTCGCCGCCGTGCTGGCGGTTGCGATCTGCGCGACCGCCTACGCGATCACCGCTGAAATCGGCCCGGTCAAGGTCAGCGCCACCGCCACCCTGAAGCCGCGGGAGCTGCCGGCCCACGGCAACCGGCCGGTCTTCCTCAGCAGCATCACCCGGGTGGGGACGATCGACGGCTCGACCCCGCCGACCCTGCAGACGCTGATCTTCCAGCTCGACCGCAACGGCACCGTTGACACCAAGGGCCTACCGAGCTGCTCGCTCGCCGAGCTCGAAGGGACGACGCCCTCCGTGGCGCGCAAGCGCTGCGCCGGCGCGCTGGTCGGCAAAGGGACCGGCAAAGCGCTGGTGACGATGCCGGGGCGGGCGCCGTTCACGATCACCTCCCCCCTCTCCTTCTTCAACGGCCCCCCCGACCACGGCCGCCCGACCCTGATCGCCCACGCTTACGAGACGGCGCCGGCGCCACAGGCGTTGCTGGTCCCGATCGTGATCGAACCGGTGGCGAAGGGGCGCTACGGCTTCCGCGCCGAAGTCCGGCTCCCCGAGATCGCCGGTGGGTTCGGCGCCGCCACCCTGGCCGAAGCGAAGATCGGCGCCGTCCGCAAGCGCGGCGGGCGCGAAGTCGGCTACATCAACGCTCATTGCGTCGGCGGGCGGCTGCAGGTCCAGGGGAGTGCGCGGTTCACCGACGGGGACTACTTCCCGGTTCTCCTGACCTCGCCATGTCACCTGCCAAGGTAGCCCGCGCGCTCGTTCTGGCGCTGGTGCTCGCCGCACTCGCCGCTGCGACCGCTTCCGGCGACGAAGCGCTGGTCGAAGTCAACAACATCGTCCTCCGGGCCGACGCCGGCTTCCAACCGCAGACGCTGCCAAAACGCCGCTTCGCCCCGATCCAGTTCGAGGGTCACCTGGAGATCTCGGCGCGGCGCGGCGAAGGTCCCGTTCAGCTACTGCAGGCGCTGATCGACTTCGATCGCGACGGGCGGCTCAGCGTCGCCGGGCTGCCGACCTGCACGCCGGAATCGATCGCCCAGCAGGGGACTGCGGAAGCGCGGCAGACCTGCCACGGCGCGATCGTCGGCACAGGCCACATCGCCGCCGGCATCGCCTCCCCCGCCGGCGCCCTAACCGAGCGGGTACCGCTGACGATCTTCAACGGCCCGCCCCTCGCCACCGGCCCCAGCGCCGTCCTCCACGCCCGCACCCTCCTCCCCACTCCGGAGACCTACGCGATCCTCGTCCCGATCGAACGGCGCCACGGCGGCTTCCGCTACCGGGCCCGCCTCGAACTACCGCCGCTGGCCGGCGGGCTCGGCGCCCTCACCCACATCGACGTCAAGATCGGTCGCCGCTACAAGTTCCAGGGCCGCCCGCGCAGCTACGTCTCCGCCCGCTGCAGCGACAACGTCCTGCAGACCCGCGGCCACTTCCTCTTCGCCGACGGCACCGTGATCTCCGGGCTGCTCGAAAAGTACTGCAACGACAAGTAGCGAGGGCGGGGTGAGTGGGCCGTGTTGGGCTCGAACCAACGACCTTGAGATTAAGAGTCTCCTGCTCTACCAACTGAGCTAACGGCCCCGGGGAACGGCAAGTATAGGAAGGTCGGCCGCCCGAGCGGAGGCAGCCGCGGCGGCGGCTATTCGCCCAGGGTCGAGCCGGTGCCGAAGCTGCTGCCGAGCGGATTCGTCGGCGCCTGCAGGGCTTCCGGGTTCCCCTTGTTGCCCTTGGCCGCGGCCTTTTCCGCCGCTTCCGCTTTCTTGCGTTCCTGCTGGAATTTTTCCGCGTTTTTCTTCACTTCTTCCATCTGTTTGTCGAGCTGTTCGCGTTCGTATTTGGCGCGGGTCAGCTTCGCGGCTTCGGCCTGCGCGGCTTCGGCGGCTTTGAAGTCGCCGGTGAAGTAGGTGTAAAGCGCGAGGGTGCTGAACGAGTTCAGCGTCGGCCGTTGTTTGGCGACGATCTGCTGCGCTTCGGTCGCCGCTTCGATGTTCCGCTGGGCTTCGCCATAGGTGCGCGAGCGTTCGGCCAGCGAGAGCAGCGCCGGGGCGACGAGCTGGGCGGTGCCGGCGCTCGGTTCGTCGGTCAGGTCGACGTATTCCGACCAGGAGGAGCTCGCCAGCTTGTACTGCTGCAGCGCGTTCGTCAGGTCTTCTTCGTCGGGTTCGAGTGAGAGCAGGCTGTTGCCGGCGGTCACCTGGGCCCGCGTCAGTCCCTCGAGCAGCTGCGGGTTTTCGGGTTCCTTCTTCAGTTTCGCTTCTAGCCGTTCAGCCTGTTCTTCGTAGGGCTTGGCGACGTCGCCGCCGCCGCTGGAGTTGCTGCTGAAGATTTCGCCGATGTTGAGCGGGCCGACGACGAGGAAGAGGCTCGCGCCCATCAGCACCGCGAGGATGCCGTAGACGACTTTGACGGCAGTCTTACGCCGCCCCCTCTGGAGGTCGAACAGCATCTTGTGCTCGTCCTGCGCCATCCTCTCCCTCTCTACTCCTGCGGTGAGGGCGTGGCCATGCCGCTTCCTTCGCGCGGTCTGCCCAACACCCGTGCGAGGACGATACTCAACTCATACAGAACAAGCAGCGGAACCATCTCAATGAGCATCGTCACCGGATCGACGCCGGGCAGGGCGGCGGCGACGATCGCGATCACCAGGTAGGCGTAGCGCCGGTTCTTGCTCAGCTGCTCGACGCTGACGATGCCGAGCCGGGTGACGGCGATGATCGCCAGCGGCAGCTGGAAGATCAGGCCGCAGGCGATCTCGGTCATCGAGAAGAAGCTGTAGTAGTCGCGGGCCCGGATCTGGACGTTGAACTGGTCGTCGTTGAAGTTGAGCAGGAAGTGGACCGCCGCCGGCATGACGACGAAGTAGGCGAAGGCGATCCCGGCGAGGAAGAGCACCGGGAAGAGCAGCAGGATCGGCAGCACCACCTTCTTCTCGGTCGTGCTGAAGGCGGGCAGGATGTAGGCGTAGAGCTGCCACAGCACGACCGGCAGCGAGAGCACGATCGCCCCGTAGGCGGAGACGGTGAGGGTGGTCGTGAAGGGCTCGGTCACCCCGAAGGTGATCAGCCGATCGTGGTTACCGGGCAGCGGATGCTGGGCGATTTCCAGCAGCAGGTGGTTCTGCCAGAAGCAGAGCGCCAGGGCGACGCCGAAGACGACGATGCAGACGATCAGCCGCGAGCGCAGCTCATCGAGGTGCTCGACGAGGGTTAGGCGGTCTTCATGCGAGACCGCCTTGACGCGAGGAGGCATCCTCGCGTCGCCTCAGCTCGACTTATCGCGGATGACCTCCGCCTCGGCCGGGTCGCCGTGGGCCTTCGCGGGCTCAGAAGGTGCGAGCCTCGGCTTGTCGTCGTCCTCGTCGTGGTCGTGGTTGTGGTCACCGCTGATCGAGCCTTTGAACTCGCGGATGCCGTTGCCGAGGCTGCGCCCCAGCTCCGGCAGGCGTTTGGGTCCGAAGACGAGCAGGGCGATGATGAGGACGATCGCGATCTCTGGAAGTCCGATGTTTCCTGGCATCTCGTCCATGGTAACGGGGCAGGGGTGCCCCCGGATCAGGACGGCCGCAGGTTTTAGATCCGCTTCAGCCGCGAGCGGATCTAAAGGGGCGACTTCCGGGTATAGCCCCGGGGTGGCAGCAAGAGACCTGAACGGCGCGGTGGCCCTGGTCACCGGCGCCTCAAGCGGAATCGGCGAAGCGACCGCCCGGATGCTGGCCGGCCGCGGCGCCACCGTGGCGATGGCGGCGCGGCGGACCGACCGGCTGGAGAAGCTGGGCGAGGAGATCGCCGGCGCCGGCGGCACGGCGCTGCCGGTCGAGCTCGACGTCAGCGACCGCGAGGCGGCCGAGGCGGCGGTTGCCCGCACCGTCGAGGAGCTCGGCCGCCTCGACGTCCTCGTCAACAACGCCGGCGTGATGCTGCTCGGGCCGATGCTCGAGGCGCCGGTTGAGGAATGGCAGCAGATGGTCGAGGTCAACCTGCTGGGCCTGATGTATATGACCAAGGCGGCGGTCCCGCACCTGCTGGAGGCCGCCGAGGGCGACCGCGGCGTCTCCGACATCGTCAACATCTCCTCCGTCGCCGGGCGCATCGCCCGCCGCAACAGCGGCGTCTACAACGCGACCAAGTTCGGGGTCGGCGCCTTCAGCGAGTCGCTGCGGCAGGAGGTGACCAGCCGCCGCGTCCGCGTCTCACTGGTCGAGCCGGGAGCGGTGGCGACCGAGCTGACCAGCCACAACCGGCCTGAGGTGCAGGAGCAGATCAAAAGCAGGTTCAGCGATATGGAGAGGCTCGAGGCCGAGGACATCGCCGACGCGATCGAGTACGTGGTGACGCGGCCTCCCCACGTCGCGGTCAACGAGGTCCTGGTCCGCCCGACGGACCAGGAGCAGTGATCAGCCGCCCGCCCCAACTGGGGCGGGCTGGCAACTGCACCCTTTAGCTGTAGCGCTGGACGACGCCGTCGGCGACCAGCGAGAGCAGCTGGCGCTGTTCGGGATCGAAGCTGCTGCGCTCGAGTGCGTCCTTGGCGCCGGCGACCAGCTGCAGGGCGCGGGCGCGGACCCGCTCCAGGGCCCCGGTCGCCTCGATCCGATCGCAGAGAGCCTCGGCGCCGCGGGCATCGAGGGCGTGCAGGTCGACCTCGCGGATGCTCGGGTCGCTCTTCGCCGCCTCGATCAGCGGCAGGGTGATCGTGCCGTCGAGGAGGTCGGTGCCGCGCGCCTTGCCGGTCCGCTCCGGCGGCCCGCTGACGTCGAGGACGTCGTCGAGCAGCTGGAAGGCGAGGCCGATCCCGGCGCCGAACTCGCGCAGCTGCGGGTCGTCGCGGCCAAGCAGGCAGGCGCACTCGAAGAGGCGGGCGGTCTTCAGTCGGCAGCGCTCGAGGTATCGCTCTTCGCCGATCCCGAGGTCGAAGGCGTCGCGCCGCTGCGCCAGCTCGCCGCGGGCGAGGGCGACGGAGGCATCGGCGAGAAGCGCGACCGAGCGCGCGTCACCGGCGTCGCCGAGCAGTCCGAAGGCGCGGGAGAAGAGCAGGTCGCCGGCGGCGACGGCGCGCTCGCGGCCGGAGGTGGCGGCGACCGTCGGCAGCCCGCGCCGCAGCGGCGCGTCGTCGAGGACGTCGTCGTGGACCAGCGTCGCCATGTGGACGAGCTCGATCGCGGCGCCGGCGCGGACTGCCTCCTCCCCCCCGTCGGGCCCGGCGCAGAGCAGGACCAGCATCGGGCGCAGCCGCTTGCCGCCGGCCTCCAAAGTCGCTGCGGCGTCCTCGCCCAGGGTCTCGCCGTGGCCGCCGACCACCGCCCGCAGCAGCTCCTCGACCTCGCCGAGGCGGGCCGGAAGCCAGCGGCTGGAAGCGTCGAGGACCGCCGTCACCGGCGGCGGTACCGAGGAGGGCCGGGTCACCGGCGGGTGCCGGAGTGGATCGCGATGATCCCCCCGGCGAGCACCGTGTAGCGGATGCCCGTGAAGCCGGCGCCGTCCATCTTCCCAGCGAGGCCGCCGGGGCTGGGGAAGCTGCGAACCGACTCGGGCAGGTAGGCGTAGGCCTCTGGGTTGCTGGAGAAGGCGCCGAGCAGCGGCACGATGCGGTCGAACCAGAGCGAGAAGAAGGCCGAGAGCGGCGGCCGCGTCGGCTGCGTGATCTCGAGGATGACGAGGCGGGCGCCGGGCTTCAGCACCCGCGCCATCTCCCGCAGGCCGCGGTCGAGGTCGGCGAGGTTGCGGACGCCGAAGCCGACCGTGAGGGCGTCGAAGCGCTCACCGTCGTAGGGCAGCTCGAGCGCGTCGGCCCATTCGAAGCGAACGCCGTCGGCGCCGCGCTCGGCCGCCTTCTCCCGCGCCAGGTCGAGCATCGGCTCGGAGAAGTCGCAGCCGACGACATGGCCGCCGGGGGTGACCAGCCGCGCCAGCTCCAGCGCCAGGTCGCCGGTGCCGCAGCAGACATCGAGGGCGGAGTCGCCGGGCTGCAGGCCGGTCTGGGCTGCCGCCCGCTCGCGCCAGCGGTGGTGCAGCCCCGCGGTCATCAGCGAGTTGAGCGCGTCGTAGCGGCCCGCGACCCGGTCGAACATGCGGTTGACCTGGCCGGCGAAGTCCGGCGAGTGGCGGTTGTCGTTGATCGTGTCCATGGGATTCGGGGCGAGGCACCCGTCCCTGGCCGCCTATCTAGTCGAGGGACGAGAGGAAGTCGGCCAGCTGTTCGATCTTTTTCGGCGGCAGTTCGCGGAAGGAGGGCATGATGCCCGGGCCGATTTCAACCGAGCGGATGATCGCAGCCCGCGGGATCCGGGAGGCGATGTGGGTCAGTTCGGGACCGGGGCCGTTGTTGCCGTTCTCGCCCAGCTTGTGGCAGGCGAGGCAGCCGGAGCCGGCGACGACCTCCTTGCCTTTCTCGTATTGAGGAGGCACCTTCATGTCGATCTCGGTCGGCGAGCCGCCGGTGGCACCGAGGTAGGTGAGGTAGCCCATCGCGATGATCGTCAGGCAGCCCGCGGTGGTGGCGATCGGGCGCCGGTCCGGGCGCCGCTCGGGGCCGCGATCGTAGAACGGCAGCAGCAGGAGCAGGACCATGCAGATCGTCGGGATCCCGATCGTCGCGATCGGGACCAGCTCCGGCGGCTTGATCACGCGCAGAAGCTCGAAGAGGAAGAAGAAGTACCACTCGGGGCGCGGCACGTAGGTGGTGGTGGTCGGGTCAGCCTTCGGCCCCTGCTCGGCGCCGAGGATCAGCGACATCGCAATGATCACGGCGACGACGATGCAGGCCATCACCGAGTCCTTCATAACCGCGTAGGGGAAGAACGGCTTCCCCTTCTTCTTCAGGAGCTCGTATTCCTCAAGATAGGACTGCTTGTCCTGCGGCTTCACGGATGAGCCCCCTGACCGGCGCATATCGGCGTCCTCAGTCGCTCGCGTGCAGAGCACGCCACGCTCCCTGCGTCCTTGATCTGCTTGGTCATGGAACTCATCAAGCTGACGCTCCGTTACTTCCCTCACCCGAAACAGGTGCGCCGTTAACGCGGCCGTTGCCGTTGGCGCCGGCGTCGAGCTGGGCCAGCGGCGAGGCGCCTTTCGGCCGCTCGGCACTGACCCACGGCGGCGCCGTCGTTCCAAGCTTGACGACCAGGTACATGTGGGCGCCGATCAGAGCGATGAGCGCTCCCGGCACCAGCAGCATGTGGATTGCGTAGAAGCGGGCTAGCGTGGTCGCGCCGAGCTCGGGGCCGGCACGGAGGAAGTCGCTCAGGTACGGGCCCACGACGGGGCCGGTGCCGTTGATGTTGATGCCGACGATCGAGGCCCAGAAGGAGCGCTGGTCGAACGGCAGCAGGTAGCCGGTGAAGGCCATCGTCATCGTCAGGATCAGCAGCACCACGCCGATCACCCAGTTGAGCTCGCGCGGGTACTTGTAGGCGCCGAAGAAGAAGGTCCTCCCCATGTGGAGGAAGATCAGGATCACCATCACGCTGGCGCCCCACTTGTGCATGCCGTGGACGAACTGGCCGAGCGGGACGTCGTTGTTGATGTGGGCGATCGAGGAGTAGGCCTGGGTCGCCGAAGGCGTGTAGAACATCGCCAGGAAGACGCCGGTGACGGCCTGGACGATGAAGGCGAAGAGCGTCGCCGAGCCGAGCGTGTAGAACCAGTTGGTCCCCTTCGGCACCTTGCGGTAGAGCATCCCGGTGAGGAAGCCGCTGGCGGCCATCCGCTGGTCGACCCAGCCGAGGGCGTCGATCGGCGCCTCTTTGCCGCGCTCGAGCAGTTTGTCGCCGTGGCTCTGGCGCTCCGGCGGCGCCGTCTTCAGGTCGCTCGGCGCCTGCCCTTTCGGGGTGCCGCCGGTGCCCGGCTTGCCGGGTTTGCGCAGCGGCGGCGGCACAATCGAGTCCGGGATCTTGGGTTTCGGGAAGCTCGGCATTAGGGCGCGGGGAAGGTGGAGGGCCGCGGCGGGTAGAGGTATTCCCAGATCCCGCCGGTGAACTCCCCGGGGTCGCGGGCGCGGACGGGGTCGAGCTGGTTGGTGACGCTATAGCGGGGGCCGAGCTCGACCTGGCCCTTGCGGACCCGGGTCTGGAACTGGTCGAGCGGGCGCACCGGCGGACCGCCGATCCGCTTGCCCTGGAAGTCGTAGACGCCGCCGTGGCAGGGGCAGATGAAGTTGCCGGCGGCCTCGACGAAGCGGACCGGGCAGCCGAGGTGGGCGCAGCGGTTGGAGACGGCGACGAACTTGCCCGATTCTTCGCCCAGTTCCTCGGAGCTTTTGCGGACGTAGGCGGTGGTCTTGCCGGCGTCGCCGATCCCCTCGGTTTCGGTGAAGACGACCTGGCGGTAGGTGTCTTCGACGAAGTCGGAGACGGGGCCGACGGCCTCCCAGCGCTCCTTGCCGCGGTGGAAGATCGGGGCAACCGCGAAGCCGACGGCCGGCAGCACGATCGCCGCGCCGGCGAGCCCGCCGAGCGCCTGTGCACCGACCGTGAAGGCGCGGCGGCGCGTCATCGACTCGCCCTCGAAATAGCCGGGCGGGTCGGGCTTCGCCCGCTCCTGCATCGGAGGCTCTTGAACCCCGTTTACCTGTTTCCCGTCGTCAGCCAAAGTCGTTCCGCGTAGGGCTTAGAAGCATATTGATTAGGGGCTGTGACTTGCATCACACTTCGCCGCCGAGCCGATCCCCGCCGCCGCCGTGCGCCAGAGGTTCTCGATCGGCGCCGGATCCCCTTCGGCCTGCAGGCGGGCGCAGGTGCTGATCAGGTCGGCGAGGACGGTGATGGCGCCGGTGTCGCCGAGGGCGGCGAGGCGGTCGAGGCCGAGGGCGTAGAGGTAGTCGCCGGCGAGCAGGGCGAGATCGGAGTCGTGGCCGGAGAGGAGACGGGGTTGTTCGTAATGAAGGAGGTAGCCCTCGCGGACGGCCTCGATGACGAGCGCGTATTCGCCGCCGCCCGCCAGCTCCCCCAGCTGCGAGGGCTCCGCCGGGTCGACGACGTGCGGGGCGATCGGCGTGTCCTCGCCCCGGAGCTGATCCGCGAGCGCCTGCAGCGGGTTCACCGCAGCGCCTCGTCGAGAGCCTCGGCGGCGGCCGCCAGGGTCTGATCGATCGTCGCCTCGTCGTGGGCGAGGGAGACGAACCAGGCCTCGTACTGGGCCGGCGGCGGGTAGACGCCGCGCTCGAGCAGGGCCCGGCAGAAGCGGGCATGCGCCTCGGTGTCCGAGGCGGTCGCGGTGGCGAAATCGACCACCGGCACCGGGCTGAAGAAGAGGGTGACGAGGCCCGGAGCCGAGGCGACCTGCAGCGGACGATCCGCCGCCAGTTGCTCGAAGCCGCTCGCCAATCGGTCGGTCAGCTCGCCCAGCCGCGCGTAGGCGGCGGCGTCGAGCTGCGCCAGCGTCGCCAGCCCCGCCGCGACCGCGAGCGGGTTCCCGGAGAGGGTCCCCGCCTGGTAGACGTCGCCAGCCGGGGCGATCCGCTCCATCAGCTCGCGCGGGCCGCCGTAGGCGGCGGCGGGAAGGCCGCCGCCGATCACCTTCCCCATCACCGTCAGGTCCGGTTCGACGCCGAGCAGTTCCTGCGCCCCACCGCGGGCGACGCGGAAGCCGGTGATCACCTCGTCGAAGACGAGCAGCGCCCCCGCTTCCCGGGTCACCTGGCGCAGGTGCTCGAGGAAGCCCTCGGCCGGCGGCACCACCCCCATGTTCGCGGCGATCGGCTCGGCTAGCAGGGCCGCCACGTCGTGCTCGGCGAGCGCCTGGGCGACGGCATCCGGGTCGTTCCACGGCACCACCACCGTCGCCGCCGCCTGCGCCGCGGTCACCCCTGGGCTCCCCGGCACCCCCAGCGTCGCCAGGCCCGAGCCGGCGTCGGCGAGCAGCCCGTCGGAGTGGCCGTGGTAGGCGCCGGCGAACTTAACCACGACCTCGCGGCCGGTCACCGCCCGCGCCAGCCGCACCGCGCTCATCGCCGCCTCGGTCCCGGAGCTGGTCATCCGCACCATCTCCACCGCGGGCATCCGCGCCGCCACCTCCTCGGCCAGCTGGATCTCGGCCAGGGTCGCAGCGCCGAAGCTGGTGCCCCGTTTGGCCGCCTCGATCACCGCCGAGACCACCGCCGGCTCGGCGTGGCCGAGGATCATCGGCCCCCAGGAGCCGATCCAGTCGATGTAGCGGTTGCCCTCGACATCGAAGAGCCAGCAGCCTTCGGCCCGTTCGATGAAAACCGGGTCGCGGCCGATCTGCCGCATCGCCCGCACCGGTGAGTTGACGCCCCCCGGCAGGACCTTCAGGGCGCGCTCGAAGTGATCGCTCACAGCAGCACCCGCGTCAGGAATGTTCAGCTTCCCAGCGGGCGTAATCCTCGGTGAAGTAGTGGAGGCGGATCTTCTTGTACTCGGTCGAGGAGTAGAGGGTGGCGCGATCGTCGGGTCCCATCCCGCACTCGGCGGCGATCGCGTCGAGGACCGCGTCGCACTCCTCCTTCGAGCGGCCGTGGGCCATCGTGAAGACGCTGTAGGGCCAGTCCTCATAGGTGGGGCGCTGGTAGCAGTGGGAGATGCCGCGGAATGCCGCCATCCGGCCGCCGACCTCGAGGATCTGGTCCTCCGGCACCTTCCAGACGCCCATGCCGTTGGCCGAGAAGCCGGCGCGTCGGTGGAAGAGGATCGCGGCGACGCGGCGGAGGATCTTGCGGTCGACCATCGCGCCGAGGCGCTCGAGCAGCTCCTCGGTTGAGATCCCGAGCTCGGCAGCGGCGGCATCGTAGGGACGGGCGATCGCCTCCATCGGACCCTGCAGGGCTTTGATCAGAGCGATGTCGTCCTCGCCGTAGGGCTGTGGTTCGAGCTCGCGCGGGGGCGCCGCTTCGACCGGCGCGGCCAGCGCCTCGGTCCCCTTCTCCATCTCCAGGTTCATGTTGATTTTGAAGAGCGTGAGGGTCGGTAGTTCGCGCATCGACTCGGCGCCGGTCTCCGCCATCAGCGCTTCCAGCGTCCCTTTGAGGCCGAGCTCGGAGTCGGGCGGGGTGGCGATCGTGAACCAGAGGTTGAACTCGTGGGTGCGCAGGTAATTGTGGGAGACGCCGGGATGGGCGTTGACGATCTGCGCCGCCCGCTGCGGGTGCTCGGAGTCGACTTTCGCCGCCACCAGCATCGACTCGTAGCCGAGCGCGCGGGTGTCGAAGATCGGCGTGATCTCGCGGATGATCCGGCCGTCGAGCAGGCGCTGGGTGCGGGCGAGGACGTCGTCGAGGTCGAGCTCGGCCTCGGAGGCGACGAGGGCGAAGGGTTCGGGGTCGAGCGGGAAGCTCGACTGCAGCAGGTTCATCAGCCGCTTGTCGGTCTCGTCGAGCGGGATCGCGGAGCCGCCCTTGCGGCTGCGCGCCTTCGACTGCGGCACTTTCACCGAAGCCATGCCGCGGCCTCCTTGGCGTAGTAGGTGACGATCGCGTCGGCGCCGGCGCGACGGATCGAGGTCAGCGTCTCGACCACGGCGGCACGCTCGTCGATCCAACCGTTGGCGGCGGCGGCCTTCAGCATCGAGTACTCGCCGGAGACGTGGTAGGCGGCAACGGGGGCGCCGGTCGCCTCTTTGACCCGGCGCACGACGTCGAGGTATGGGAGCGCCGGCTTCACCATCAGCATGTCGGCGCCCTCGTCGAGGTCGAGCTCGGCCTCGCGCACCGCTTCGGCAACGTTGGCCGGATCCATCTGGTAGCCGCGGCGGTCGCCGAACTCCGGCGTCGACTCGGCGGCGTCGCGAAAGGGACCATAGAAGGCGGAGGCGTACTTAGCGCTGTAGGCAACGATCGGCACGTCGGGGTGGCCCTCCTCGTCGAGCTGGAAGCGGATCGAGCCGATCCGGCCGTCCATCATGTCGCTGGGCGCAACCGCGTCGGCGCCGGCCAGCGCGTGCGAGATCGCGGTTTTCGCCAGCAGCTCGACGGTGACGTCGTTGTCGACCTCGGTCTTGCCGTCGCGGATGACGCCGCAGTGGCCGTGCGAGGTGTACTCGCAGAGGCAGACGTCGGTCATCACCACGAGGTCGGGATGCGCCTCCTTCAGCGCCCGCACCGCCATCTGCACGACGCCCTCGTCGTCGTAGGCGCCGGAGCCGGCCTCGTCCTTGGCGGCAGGGATCCCGAACAGCATCAGGGCGCCGATGCCCGCGGCGGCGATCTCCCCCGCCTCCTCGACCAGGTGGGAGATCGAGAAGCGTTCGATGCCGGGCATCGAGGGCACCTCCTCGCGCACGTCCTCACCGGCGATCACGAAGGCCGGTTGGATCAGGTGGGATGGTGAGAGCTCGGTCTCTCGAACCAGCCCGCGCAAGGTGTCGGTGCGCCGGAGACGGCGAAGGCGCGTTGCGGGGAAGGACATCTCTTTTCAGTCTAGGGAAGGGGGACGGGGTGTCTCCTACCGGACCCGCTCGCTTCGCTCGCTCTAAGTGTCCGTACGGAGACACCCCGTCCCCCTTGCCACCTCGGTCAGTAGCTTGTCCGCCGTGCGGGCGGAGAACGTCGTTAAGCGGTTCGGGAGCAGGGAAGCTCTGCGCGGCGTTTCTTTTGAGGCAGCTGCTGGGGAACGAGTCGCGGTCATCGGTCCGAACGGCGCAGGGAAGACGACCTTGCTCTCAATCCTCGCTGGAATCTCGCGGCCCGATGAGGGAGCGGTCCGGACAGGTGATGGGGAGATCGGGTGGGTGCCTCAGCAGGCGGCGCTTTATCGGCGGTTGACGGTGGAGGAGAACCTTTTGCTGTTTGCGCGGCTGGAGGGGCATGAGGATCCGCGCGGGTCGGTTGAGGAGATGCTGGAGCTGACGGGGCTGGGGGATCGGCGGGGGGAGATCGTGGCGCGGCTGTCTGGGGGGAACCAGCAGCGGATCAACATCGCGATCGGGCTGCTCTCGCGGCCGCCGGTGCTGCTGCTCGACGAGCCCAGCGTCGGCCTCGACCCGCGCCAGCGCTCGCGCCTCTGGGAGTTCGTCTCCGCCCTCGCCGACCGCGGCACCACCGTGATCTTCTCCACCCACGACATCCAGGAGGCCGAGCGCTACGGCAGCCGGCTGCTGGTCCTCGCCGACGGTGAGGCGCTCTTCGACGGCCCGCCCGCCGAACTGCGCGAGGCGGTGCGGCGCGAGGCACCGGAGGCCGCCGACCGCGACTTCGAGACCGCCTTCGTCGCTTACCTGCACCACCGGGGCCACTGATGCGCGGCGTCCGCTGGCTACTGCTGAAGGACCTGCAGATCCTCCGCCGTTCGCCCCTGCAGGCGGTGCTGCTGGTCGCCTACCCGATCCTGATCGCGGTCCTGGTCGGCTTCGCGATCTCCCGCGGCCCCGAGAACCCGCGGGTCGCCTTCCTCAACGAAGTGCCGCCGAACACCCGCATCGACGTCGGTGGCGCCGAGCTGCCGAAGGCGAACGTGAAGGAGCGGATCTGCAAGCGGGTCGAGTGCGTCTTCGTCAGCGACCGCGCCGAAGCTGAGGAGAAGGTCGAATCCGGCGACGTCCTCGCCGCGCTGATCCTGCCCGCCGACCTCGTCAACAAGATCAACTCGCTCTCGACCCTGACCCCCGGGGTGCCCGAAGTCGAAGTCCTGGTCAACGAGGAAAACGCGGTCAAGGCCGAACTGGTCGACGATCGGATCACCTCGCTGCTGGCCCAGGCCAACCTGACGATCGCGCGGCGGATAGGAGCCGAAGGCGGGCGCTACCTGGGGCTACTGGTCGACGGCGGGCAGTTCAGCGTGCTCGGCGAAACCGTGCAGATCCTCGGCCTGAGGACGACGGCGCGGATCCTCGAAGGGGTGACGCCGGCGCTGCCCCCGAACCTGCGGCCGGCGCTGGAAGAAGTGACCGAGTTCGCGGCGCAGGCGCGCGACAACCTCGACGTCGCCAAACCGCTGATCGACCGCCTGGCGCAGCCGATCGCGGTCGACAAGGTGGTGGTCGGCGGCGCCAGTCCGCCGCTGGAAATTTTTGCGATTGCGGTTGCGGCGACGCTGACCCTGGCCTTCGTCGTCGTCCTCCTCGTTGCCGGGTCGCTGGCGCTGGAGCGGGAGGAGAATGCTTTCCCGCGGCTGACCCGCGGCCTGATCTCGCCCGGGGGGCTGCTCGGCGAGAAGGTCCTGCTCGGAGTCGGGGTCGGCCTCGTCGTGACCCTGCTGATGCTGCTGGGGATGCAGTTCTTCGTCCCGCTCGAACTCGGCCGGATCGGCCTCTGGCTGGTCGCGATCCTCTTCTCGGGGGCGGCCCTGGGGGCAGCCGGAGCTGCGCTCGGCGCTGCGGCGCGCGAGGTCCGCGCCGTCTCCCTCCTCGCCTTCATGGTCACCCTGCCGATCGCTTTCCTCTCCCTCGTGCCCTCCGGCGCGGTCAGCCCTGTCGTCTTCGACGCGATCCGCTACCTCACCGCCCTCTTCCCCTTCAAGCCGGCGCTGCAGGCGATCACCGCCGCCCTCGACGAGGCCGGCCCGGGCATCGGCGGCCCGCTGCTGCACCTGGCTCTCCTTGCCTTCGCCTACGCGGCGATCGCCCGTTTCGCCCTGCGCCGATTCACTGCGGTCTAGCGACTCCGAACTTCGCCTCGCTATAGCGAGGTCAACTTCGGAAGCGGCTTGATCCCTCCCCGCGCGATGCAGGCGTGGATGAACTCCTCAAGTTCCAGCTCAGGCTCGAGGTGAGCGCGGACGCGTTCGAGCACCGCCGGCTGGTCGAGCTCCGGCAGGGTGCGGCCCTGCGAGCGGGCCGCCGCCAACGCCACCGCCGACCCGCCGACCTCCAGGCAGCCGTGCTTGCTGCGGTAGGCCTCGGCGTCGCCGACCGCGACGAGGTCGTAGTTCAGCTCGGTTGCGGTCAGCAGGGCGTGCTGCTCCTCGGTTGGGTGGAGGACGAAGACGGGGGCGACCGTGCCAGCGCTCTCCATCAGCGTCGCCGGCACCGCTCCGTAGGGGGAGACGTGGGCGGAGTAGACGACGTCGAAGTTGTGCAGCTGCGAGCGCACGACCGGCAACGGCTCCCCCGGCAGCGCCGCCAGCTTCAGCGCCAGCGCCTCCGGCGCGGCGTTGGCGCCATAGGAGATCAGCGGCCTGCGCCCGTCGAGGTCGAAGTCCGCCGGCAGCTCCTCGGCCCGCCCTTCGCGGTAGAGGTAGGAGCGCTCCGGCGTCGCGTACGGGTAGGTCAACGCCCGCCTCAGGATTGCTTCTCTCTGCGCCGGATCGACCACCTCGCTCAATCTCGCAGATAGGGTCTTGCGCGGATGCGGGTTCTACACATCGGCGATGTGGTCGGCAGCCCCGGCCGCCAGGGGCTGCGGGAGACGATGCCGCAGCTGCGCGAGCGCTACGCGCCGGACCTGGTGATCGTCAACGGCGAGAACTCGGCCGGCGGGATGGGGATCACCGAACGCACCGCCAACGACCTCTTCGGCGCCGGCGCCGACGTCATCACCACCGGCAACCACGTCTACCGCCACCGCGAGGCCTACGAGTTCCTCGAAAACGCCGAGCGAGTGATCCGCCCGGCCAACTACCCGCAGTCGAATCCCGGTCGCGGCCACACCGTGGTCGAGGTCGCGGGGATGCGGGTCCGGGTCGTCAACCTCAGCGGCGGCGTCGGCCTCCGCGTCGCCCGCTCCCCCTTCGACACCGTCGACTCGATCCTCGACCACCACGAGCAGGACGCGGTGATCGTCGACTTCCACGCCGAAGTCTCGAGCGAGAAGGTGGCGATGGGTTGGCACCTCGACGGACGGGTGGCAGCCGTCTTCGGGACGCACACCCACGTACCGACCGCCGACGGGCGGGTGCTACCCGGCGGGACGGCTCACGTCTCGGATGTCGGGATGACCGGACCGCGGACGAGTGTGTTGGGGGTGAAGCCGGAGCAGGCCCTGGGCTCGATGATCACCCAGATGCCGACTCGGTTTGAAACGGCTGAGGAGGACGTCTGGGTGATGGGTGCTGTGGTTGACGTGAACGATCGGGGTTTGGCCGACTCGTTCGAGCAGGTAATGCTGCCAGCGCAATAAACAGCAGCGGGAACCACCAGACGATGTAGAGGTAAAACCAGTGGTGGAGGGTCAGCTGGAGGCCGATCAGCAGGGCAGCTGAGAGGGCGCTGAGCTGGGTCAGGGACTTCTGGCGGGGGACGAAGGCGAAGGCGATCGCAGCGATGCCGGTGCAGGCGAGGATTGCGATCCGGATCGGTTCCAGCGAGGTCTGTCCCCAGATGCTGAACGGTGAATCGCGGCCGGCTTGGCTGGCGATCGTGCGGTCGTAGAACGTCTTCAGGCCTGGGTCGATGGCGGGCCAGAGGAGTGCCAGGACGGTGATCGCTAAGAAGCCGGCGAGGGCCCAAAGGGTTGGGCGGGCGAGGGTATCCTGCGCGCGGGGTCGTGCTCGGACACCCTCGCCCGAACTCGCAGCGTGCTGATAGGGCGGCACTCCGGGGTCGGGTCTGTAGGTCAGGAACATCGGGGCGAGGACGGCAGGAGCGAACTTCGCCCAGGTGGCCGCGGCGAGCATCGCCCCGCGGGCTAGGGGTTTGGCAGCTAAGAGCAGCGTCGCTAGAAGCAGGGCAGCTACTAGTGCATCGTTGGAGTTGGACTCCAATACGTAGGCGGTGTAGGGGTAAGCCGCCCAGCCGAAAGCTAGGACGGCAGCTAGGCGTTGGCCTTCGGGGCCGGGCCGGATCCTCACGCCGATGAGGAGCAGGAGGGTGAAAGCGGCGACGTCGAAGACGACGGAGGCTGCGTGGGCGGCAGGGAGGTCATCCCAGCTGCCGGAGTAGGGCCAGATCCGCTCGAAGGGGAGGTAGGCGAGGTAGTTGACCGGGCCGTAGGTGTCGCCCTGGGAGACGTCGCTGGGGAAGTTGTCGTAGATCGGTTCGCCGTGGGCGATCCGATCGGCGCCGACCACTCCGGCGTAGCCGACGTCGACGGCGCCGGAGTCGGCGAGGTTGAGGCCGACGCGGAAGCCCATCAGGAAGAGTGCCGCGACGACCAGCCACATCGTCGGCCAGACCGGGCGCAGCCCCTCCCCCCTTCCGCGCAGCCCGATCCAGAGGCTGCGGCCGAGTAGGTAGAGGAGGACGGGATAGACGAGCGGGACCGAGACGCCGATATCGGCGCGGTTGAAGAAGTAGTGGGAGGCGCCGAAGCCGAGCAGGACCAGGAGGTCGAGGTTGGCGACCCGGCGCAGCCGCCGCCAATCGACGAGGCCGAGGAGGAAGAAGGCGCAGAGGGGCAGGAAAACGTAGGGCGCGTTCAGCTTGTGGCCGAAGGCGCCGGAGTAACCGCGGGCCATCTTCCAGTTGACCTGATAGCCGGTCCAGGACTCGAGCACTTCGCCGCTGTGTGCGTCGACCAGGACCAACACCAGCTCGTCGCCGCCTTCGAAGTAGGCGACCTCCCAATGCCCTTCCTTCTTTTCCGCGCTGGGCCCAAGCTCCGGGTGCTCCCGTTTCTCGGCGACGACCTTCGGGTCTTGGTTCGCGATGTCAATTGCACCCGCACGCGAGACCTGCACCGGGTTGTCGCGAGTGTTGACGTCCGCCGCGGCGCTCGTCGCCCCGACCAGCGCCGGCGCCAACAAAAGCGCGATCAGCAGAGCCGCGCGCCTCAAGCCGGCGTCGCCACCCCGAAGTGCTCGCGGATCACGCCGGCGACGTCGCGGAGCGCCCACTGCTCGCGCTCGTCCGCCGACTTCGGCCCGCAACCGACGAAGAGCAGCGGCCCGAGCGAGTCGCCGGCGTGGAGGGCGCCGTGGCTGCCGCCGCCCGCATGGGAGACGCCGCCCCAGTCGACCGCCTCGAAACCGGGCGCCAGCGAGACGATGAAGTCGCCGGCGTGCGGCGCCGCCAGCGCCGACCAGACCCGCGCCAACGGGTCCGGGTAGGTCTCGCTGCGCAGTCGCCCGTCCTCGACCGAGGCCGCCAGCGCCTCGAGGTCACCCTCGACCTCCCAGCTACCGCCGCGCAGGTCGCCGACTTCGCCGCCGGGCCGGAAGCGCAGCACGCACTCCCCCCGTTCGACCACCGCCCACTCGCCGTTGCCCAACGGCATCCCCGGGCTCTCGCGGACCAGCGGCGCCCCGTCCGACCCCTCCAGCCGGCAGACCAGGTCGACCCCCTCGATCACTCCCAGCCGCGCCGCCACCGCCACCGGTTCCGCCCGCTCCCCCTCTCCCGGCAGCAGGTAGATGTGGGCGGCGCGGCCGGTCGGACTGACCGCCAGCTGCGAGCGCTCAGGCCGCTCCTCAGAGGGTTGGAGCACCGACCACTCGGCGCCCAGCAGCTCGGCCAGCGGCAGCCCGCGGTGGACGTCGGTCTGTGAGTGGTCGGCGAGCAGGATCACCGCGTGGTCGGCGAGGAACTCGTCGAGCCCGCCTGCTTCCTCGGCGTAGGTGGCGAACGCCGCGTCGGCCTTGGCAATCGACTCGACCGTCGCCTCCGGCCCGTGCTCATGTGAGTAGTGGTCGTTGTCGGGGAGCGAGAGGAGGAGGAAGTCGTAGAGGTCCTCCTTCATCAGCTCTGCCGCGCAGCAGGCGGCGTAGCCGTCGCGGTTGCCGGGGATCGAGGTCGAGCGGCAGGGCACCTCGCGGCTGGCATAGAGATCGCCGTAGAAGAGGTCGGTCGGCCCCCAGGTGTGGTGGTGGAACTTCAGTTTCGTCGCGTCGACCGCGCGCCGCAGCAGGCCATCGAGCGAGACCTCGTGCCGCTGCCGCCCGCGGTAGATCAGAAACGGCGTGCAGGCGGTTCGCTTGCCGGCGTCTTCCAGGCTCTCGAAGACCGTCTCGATCTCCGGGCTGAGGTGGCCGAGGTTCATGTTGTAGACGAGGTCGTAGAGGGCGCGGAAGACGCCGAAGGCGCGGCTCGCCTCGAACGAGGAGCCGTACTCGACGTAGCGCCGCTCGAGCCGGTGGTACCAGTTCATGCCGCTGATCCAGTGGCGGTCGGAGGCGACCCCCGTAACCATCTCGGCGCTGGCGACCGGGGTCACCGAGGGGAAGCTGGAGACGCAGTCGGGGACGAGGACGCCGCGCTCGATCAGGGCGCCGAAGGTCGGTGCCCGGTCCTCGGCGACCGCGCGTTCGAGCATGTCGGTGCGCAGCGAGTCGACGTAGGTGAGGACGAGCTTCTTCGTCTTCGCAGCCGCCATGGTTCGAATGATGCCCTTCCGGTGGGCTGCGCCCGCGGGCGCGCTGTTAACGGAGGACGCGGAGGCCGGCGTGTTTGCGCTGGGCGCGCCGGTGGCGGGAGATGCCGAGCCAGATCAGCGCCACCACGAAGACCACCACCACCGGTTCGAGGAAGAGGGAGATCGCGACCACGATCACCGCCGCCAGGGCGACGATGAAGGCGAGCGCGCCACCGCCGCTCCCCTCGCGGCGACTGGCCCCGTAGACGAGGTCGCTGATCACGATGCAGCCGAGGGCGGCGCCGATCGCCGCTACCACCGCTCCGACCACCCCGTCCAGCAGGAAGCCGGCGACAAGGCCGATCACGGCGGCGAGGATCGTCATCCGCCCACGGGCTGAGCCGTGGGTGCCGGCGGTGCCGGCGAGCATCCCGATCGCGATGCCGATGCCGATGTTTTCCAGAATCTCCACGCCCGAAAGCTAACCATTTGCGATCGCGGCGCGTCGATCCGCCACACTCCCTGGATGGCGGAAGTCCCCGAGCCGACCCACCGCAGGCGCTCCCACGCCGGCACCCGCGACCTCGAGCGCTACGCCGGCCTGTTCGCCGAGCGGACGACGGTGATGCGCTCCTCGGCGATGCGCGACCTGATGGCGATCACCGCGCGGCCGGAAGTGATCTCGCTTGCCGGCGGCCTCCCCGACACCTCGACCTTTCCGCCGCAGAGCTTCGCCGCGCAGATGACGCGGATCGCCCAGGAGTCGGCAGCCGAAGCGCTGCAGTACGGGCCGACCGAGGGCTTCGAGGAGACCAAGGACTGCATCCTCGAGGTGATGGGCGCCGAGGGGATGCTTCCCGACCCCGACGACATCATCGTCACCACCGGCGGCCAGCAGGGCATCGACCTGGTGACGAAGACGCTGGTCGACCCCGGCGACGTCGTCATCTGCGAGGCGCCGACCTATCCCGGCGCCGTCCCGGTCTTCTGCAGCTACCAGGCCGACGTCGTCCAGGTCGAGTGCGACGAGGACGGGATGGACGTCGACGTGCTCGAACAACTGCTCGGCGAGCTGCGCTCGGAAGGGCGGCGGCCGAAGTTCATCTACTCGGTGCCGAGCTTCCAGAACCCGGCCGGGGTGACGATGTCCTTCGAGCGGCGCCAGCGCCTGGTCGAGCTGGCGCGGGCGAACGAGATCCTCGTCGTCGAGGACAACCCCTACGGGCTGCTGCGCTACGGCGGTGAGCCGATGCCGCCGCTCTACCAGCTCGACGGCGGCGACTTCGTCATCTACATCGGCACCTTCTCGAAGATCCTCTCCCCCGGCATCCGCCTCGGCTGGACCGTGGCGCCGCCGCCGGTGCTGGAGAAGATCGTCCTCGGCAAGCAGGCGACCGACCTCTGCACCTCGACCCTGACCCAGTACTTCGTCCGCGAGTACTTCGCCGAACGGCGCTGGCAGCGCTACATCGAGGACCTAATCGAGATCTACCGCGAGCGCCGCGACGTGATGGTGCAGGCGCTGCGCGACAACTTCCCCGCCGAGGCGACCTGGACCGAGCCCGAAGGCGGGCTCTTCATCTGGGCGACGCTGCCCGACTACATCGACACCAGCGATCTGCTGGCCAAGGCGCTGCGCGCCGATGTCGCCTTCGTCCCCGGCCAGGCCGCCTACGTCGACGGCCGCGGCCGCCACTCGATGCGGCTCAACTTCTCCGGCGTCACCGCGGACGAGATCCGCGAGGGGGTGCGGCGGATCGGCGAGGTGATCGGCGAGCAGGTCGAGCTCTACGGGACCTTGACCGGCGAGCATCGCCTGCCGGCGGAGGAGGAGGAGCCGCAGCCGAACGTGGTCCCGTTCCGCAAGGCGGAGGGCGCGTGAAGGTCGCGGTCTTGAAAGGCGGCCGCTCGCTCGAGCGCGGCGTCTCCCTGCGTTCTGGGGCCCGGGTCGAGGACGCGCTGGAGCGGCTCGGCCACGAGGTGCTGGCAATCGACGTCGGTCCCGACCTCGTCCAGCGCCTGGTCGCCGACCGGCCTGACGTCGCCTTCGTCGCCATGCACGGGGTCGGCGGCGAGGACGGGACCGTGCAGGAGCTGCTGGAGATCCTCGGCATCCCCTTCACCGGCCCCAGCGCCGCCGCCTGTGCGCGCTGCATGGACAAGGTCCAAGGCAAGGACGCGATCGACGAAGCCGGCCTCCCCACCCCCGACTGGTTCGCCTTCAACCAGACCGCCTTCCGCGAGTTCGGCGCCGCCGACGCGCTCGGCCGGCTGGAGGAGACGCTCGGCTTCCCGCTGGTCGTCAAGCCGAGCCGCGGCGGCTCCTCGCTCGGCGTCAGGTTCGCGCGCTCCCCGGGCGAGGTTCCGCAGGCGCTGGTCTCCGCCTTCAGCTACGACGACCGGGTCCTGCTCGAGCGCTTTGTCGACGGCCGCGAGCTCGCGGTCAGCGTCCTCGGCGACAAGCCGCTGCCGGTGGTCGAGGCGATCCTGCTCGAGGGCGATCGCTACGACTTCGAGGCCCGCTACGAGATCGGCCGCACCCGCTTCGTCTGCCCGGCAGAGCTGAGTGCCGAGGAGGAGCGCGCCGTCACCGAGGCCGCCCTCGGCACATACCGGGCCCTCGGCTGCTCCGGCTTCGCCCGCGTCGACCTGATCCTCGACGACGAGGGTCCCTGGCTGCTCGAGGCCAACGCGATCCCCGGCCTCACCGACACCAGCCTCCTCCCCCAGGCCGCCGAGGCCGCGGGCCTCAGCTTCGAGCAGCTGGTCGAGCGGATCCTCGACCTGGCGCTGCACCCAGCAGCCGCTTAGGAGTCCCCCTGGGCGAAGTCCTCGGGAGTTACTTCGTCGAGGAACTCTTTGAATTTGTCGACGACCTCCTCGGTGTCCTCGACCTCGTGCTCGAACTCGATCGCTGACTCCTCGATCACCTCCTCGGCCGCGAAGATCGGCGCCGCGACCCGGACCGCGAGGGCGAGCGCGTCGGAGGGGCGCGAGTCGATCTCCACCTCGGACCCGTTGATCGAGACGGTGATCGAAGCGAAGAAGGTGTTGTCGCGCAGTTCGGTGACCGAGACCCGCTCGCACTTGGCGTCGAGGTTCTCGAGCACGTCGGAGAGCAGGTCGTGGGTCATTGGCCGCGGCGTCGAGGCTCCCTGCAGCTTCATCAGGATCGCCGCCGCCTCAGGGTGCCCGATCCAGATCGGCAGGAACCGGTTGCCGTCGACCGTCTTCAGCAGCACGATCGGCTGCTTGCCGACCATGTCGAAAGAGACGCCATAGATCTGCATCTGCTGCAAGAGAAGCTCCCAGGCCTGGTTGGAAAGGCGAAGTATAGGTCGGGCTTCTACCCGCTCCGGGAGGGCGCCTAATCGACGCGAGGCCAGTGGGCGATCCTGGATTCGAACCAGGGACCTCGTCCTTATCAGAGACGCGCTCTAACCAACTGAGCTAATCGCCCGGGGACGGCGATGATAGCGGCGGCGCGGCTGACGGTGCGAGCGTTATGAGGAGCGCTTGCGAAGGCGGCGAGCGAGCGAGTGGGCGTCACGGACGTCGTCGAAGCGGAGCTCGGCGACGATCCCCTCCCCTTTCGCCCGGGCGGTGACTTCGTGCCCGAGCGCCTCCTCGAGCGCGTCGGCGACGTCGCGTAGGGCCGCCACCGCGTCGGGGTCGACCGGCGCGCGCTTCGGCTTCGCCTTTGGCTGGCTGGCCAGCCGAACCCTCTCCTCGGTCTCGCGCACCGACCAGCCGCCGCGGGCGGCGTCGCGGGCGAGGCGGCGGCGCACGTCGTTGCCGGGAGCGGCCAGGAGCGCCTTGCCGTGCCCCTCGCTGAGATCGCCTCCCTCGAGCAGCTCCAGTGCCTCGTCGGGGAGCTCCAGCAGCCGAATGAGGTTGGAGACGGCGGGGCGGCTGCGGCCAACACGTTTCGCCAGCTCTTCTTTGGTCAGGCCCAGCTCCTCGACCAGCGCCGCGCAGGCTTTCGCCTCCTCGACCGGGTTGAGGTCCTCGCGGACCATGTTCTCGATCAGTGCCGCCTGCAGCCGCTCGGCTTCGGCCTGGTCCCGCACCACCGCCGGCACCTTGTCGACCCCGGCCTGCTGCGCGGCCCGCCAGCGCCGCTCGCCCGCGACCAGCTCGTAGCTGCCGTCGGGGAGAGGGCGCACCAGTAGGGGCTGGACGACCCCGCTGGCCTCGATCGAGGCGGCCAGCGCCGCTAACGCCGCCCCATCGAACTTCGTCCGCGGCTGCGATGGGTTGGGTTTGATCAGCGAAACGGGCAGCTCGCGCAGCTCGCCGGCATCGGTCGCCTCGGTTTCGGGCAAGATCGCGGCCAGGCCCCGGCCGATCCCGCGCCGGCCACTAGCCACGGCTTGCGAGCTCCTTGGAAAGGGCGCGATAGGCGACGGCACCGTGAGAAGAGGGCGCGTGCTCGGTCACGGGAAGACCATAACTCGGCGACTCGGCGACTCGAACGCTGCGGGGGATCACCGTCTCGAAGACCATCCCGTCGAAATGCTCCCGCAGCTCCGCCTCCACATCCTGGGCGAGTCTAGTCCGCTCGTCGTGCATGGTTATGAGCAAACCCGAAACCTCGAGTTGAGGGTTTAACTCGCGCCTGATCAAGCCCAGCGTTTCCAGGAATTGGACCAGCCCCTCGAGGGCCAGGTACTCGGCTTGGACCGGCACGATCACGCGGTCGGCGGCGGTCAGAGCGTTGACGCTGACCGGCCCGAGCGCCGGCGGGCAGTCGAGGAGGGCGACCGCGAAGCGCTCGCGCAGGGGGCCGAGGCGTTCACGCAGGCGCGTCTCCGACCCCTGAATCCGCGGCAGCTCGACCGCGGCGCCGGCGAGGTCCCGGCTAGCGGGGACCAGCCAGAGGTTGTCGGGGCCCGCCGGACGGGCGGCCTCGGCCACTGAGGTATCGCCGGTGAGGCAGTCGTAGGAGGAAGGGTGGAGGTCGCGATCGGCGCCGAGGGCGACCGTCGCGTTGCACTGTGGGTCGAGGTCGACAAGCAGCGTTTGATGGCCATCGGCAGCCGCGCAGGAGGCGAGGTTGACGGCGGTGGTCGTCTTCCCGACTCCGCCCTTCTGGTTCGCGACCGCGTAGACCTTGCCCATCAGGCTCAGCCTAGATGGTGGATTCCCGGCGCGTTTTCAGGCGGTCGGATAGCCTCCCGCCCGTGTCCGAGAGCTTCGACTGGCCCGACAACCCCGCCGAGCGCGCCCAAGAGCTGGTCGAGGGCGTCCTTGATGAGCTCGACCTCGACGGCGAGGTTGTGGTCGACGAGGACGACGACCGGATCCTGCTGACGGTCGAGGGGGAGGACGATTACGGCCTCCTGATCGGCAAACGCGGGCAGACGATCGATGCGCTGCAGCTGCTCTGTTACCAGGCCGCCTTCCGCGGGATGCGCGAGCGCAAGCGGGTCGTCGTCGACGCCGCCGGCTACCGCGAGCGGCGTCGGGAGACCCTGGAGAGCCGCGCCGACCGCGCCGCCGACCAGGCGCTCAGCAACAACAGCGTCATCGAGATGGACCCGATGAGCGCGCAGGAACGGCGGGTCGTCCACGAACGGCTGAAAGAGCGCGCCGGGGTCGAGACCTACAGCGAGGGCGATGAGCCCCGTCGCTGCGTGATCGTCGCGCCGCTGCTGCCCGAGTGAGCCCCGATCCGGCGGCGGCGCTGGACGACACTGCGCGGAAGCGGCTGCAGACCGTCCTCGCGTTGCTGGCGCAGGAGCGGGCCTCGGTCAGCTCGGTGGTCGACGAGCGGGCCTGGCAGGTGCACGTCGTCGACAGCCTCACCGGGCTCGAGGTCCCAGAGTTGGCGGCAGCGAGCCGGATCGCGGACATTGGCTCTGGGGCTGGGTTTCCGGGCCTTGTCCTGGCGGTGGCGCTCGCCGAGGCCCAGGTGGACCTGATCGAGTCGGTGGGGCGCAAGTGCGAGTTCATCCGCCGCGCCGCGGCGGCGGCCGGGATCGCGAACGCGACGGTGCGCAACCTCCGTTCGGAGGAATGGGCCGCCGCAGAGGGGCGCGAAGCCTACGAGGCCGTCACCGCCCGCGCGGTGGGCAGGCTTTCGACCCTGGCCGAGCTGGCGTCGCCTCTCCTCGCCTCCGGCGGCGTCCTCGTCGCCTGGAAGGGCAGACGGGACGCAGACGAGGAGCGGCAGCTCGCGAACGCCTCAGAGGCACTGGCGATGGAGCTGGAGAAGACCCTCAACGTCGGCGATCGCGCCGGTAGCGAGCACCGGCATCTGCACGTGATCCGCAAGACGGGACCGACGCCCGAGAACCTGCCGCGCCGGCCGGGCATGGCCAAGAAGCGCCCCCGCGGCTGAGGCTAGCGGCGCTTCTTCTTTTTTTTCGGCGGCGGGGGAGGCGGTTTCGCCGCCTGCACGGCGGCCGCGCCCTCGGGCGTGGCGAGCACTGGCACCGGCACCACCTTGCGGATCACCAGCTGCTGGCCGATCGTCCAGAAGTTGGTGGTGATCCAGTAGAGGATCAAGCCGGCCGGGAAGCTGAGAATGAAGGGGACAAAGACCAGCGGCAGCAGGAACATCATCGTCCGCTGGCTTTTGTCAGCCGAAAGCGACATCACCATGCCCGAGACCAGCTGCGTGCCGATGTAGAGGATCAGCAGCACGATCAGTTCGGTGCCGGTGGCCTTGGCCGTGAGGTCGTGGATGAAGAGGAAGGACGCTTCGGAGCCGCAGTGGCCGGCCTGGCAGCCGATGTCTTCGGGGAGCTCGTGCCGGAGGACCTGGAAGAGCGTGAAGAAGACCGGCAACTGCGCGACGAGCGGGATGCAAGAGGCAAAGGGGTTGACTTTGTTCTCTTTGTAGATGCGCATCATTTCCTGCTGCATGCGCTGTTTGTCGTTTTTGTACTTCTCCTGCAGCTCCTTGATCTGCGGCTGCAGAGCCTGCAGCGCCCGCATCCCTTTCAGCTGTTTGTAGGTCAGCGGGATCAGCACCGCTCGGGTGACCACGGTCAAGGCGATGATCGACATCCCCCAGCTGAGGCCGACGTTGTCGTGGAAGAACTGCAGGACCGAGTTGGCAACGTCGATCAGCGGCTGCAGGATGTTGGCGGCGGGGAGGATCACGAGTGGGTGCGGTGGTACTCGGCCGGGTGGACGGGGCCGGTGCGGAGCGTGAATCTATCGGGGATGGGGTCGAAGCCGCCGTGACTGAAGGGGTTGCAGCGCAGAATCCGCCATCCAGCGAGGAGAAAGCCGCGGAGGACGCCGAAGCGTTCGACGGCTTCTACTGCGTAGGCGGAGCAGGTCGGCTCGTAGCGGCAGCGGCGAGGGAGGGAGGGCGAGACCCAGCGCTGGTAGGCACGGATCGGGGTCAGAAAGAGCCGTTTCACGTGGAACGCTCCTCCGATTCGGCGCCGGCGCGTTTCACGTGGAACGCACCTTTGCGAGCGCCTCTTCCAGGTTCTCCTTGACGCCCTCCATGCCGCTCTTCTCGATCAGGTCGTTGATCTCGGCCCGGGCAACGATGACGAAGTCGTGACGGGGCGGCAAGCGATCGGAAAGCGCCCAGAACGCCTCGCGCAGAACCCGCTTCACCTTGTTGCGATCGACGGCACCGCCTACCTTGCGGCTGACCGATACCCCGAGGCGGACGTCCTCCCGCTCTTCGTCCTTGCGCGGGAACGTGTACAGCACGAGGTAGCGGGTCGCGTGCGAGGAGCCGTCGCGATAGACGCGGTCGAACTCACCGCTGCGCGAGAGCCGTCGTCGCTTCGGCGCCATCAGATGCCCGGCCGCGCGAGCGCGTGCGGCATCTCGGTCAGGGGGTGAGGCGCTTGCGGCCTTTGCGCCGGCGACGCTTGAGGACGGCCCGGCCGCCGCGGGTGCTCATGCGGGCGCGGAAGCCGTGGGTCTTCGCCCGCTTCCGCTTCTTTGGCTGGTAGGTGCGCTTCATCGCGGCGGAGTATACGGACGGCGCCGAAAATCTTTTCTGCGGGATTTGCGAGGCGCCCTGGCTGGCCTGCCAGGCACGGCGCTATGGTCGCCGCCCGGTGGCCGATGACTCTTCCAGAACCCAACTCGACGCCCTCTGGCGGGCAGCCAAGGAGCGCCTGGAGACCTCAGTCCCGGAGTCCACTTACCGCCTTTGGCTGGAGCCGCTTGAGGCTGCCGGCGCCGATGGGGAGACGCTTTACCTCACCGCTCCCGAGGGGATCAGGGCCTGGACCGAACGCCGCTACAGCTCGCTGATCGCCGAAGCGCTCGCCGAGATTGACTCTCCCCTGCGCCAGGTCAGCTTCGCCGAGCCGTTGGGAGCGGGACCAGACCTGGAGCCGCATCCAGAGCTGAACCCCAACTACACCTTCGAGCGCTTCGTGATCGGCCCCGGCAACCGGCTTGCCCACGGCGCCGCCCTCGCCGTTGCCGAGGCACCATCCGAGGCCTACAACCCGCTTTTCCTGCACGGGCCGCCGGGGCTCGGAAAGACCCACCTCCTGGCGGCGATCGCCAACTACCTCCGCGACAACGCCCCCGGCCTCAGCGTCCGCTACACGACCGCCGAGGCCTTCACCAACGAGTTCGTTGCCGCGCTCAAGTCCTCCGGCAGCGAGGGCTTCAAGGCGCGCTACCGCGATATCGACGTCCTCCTAATCGATGACGTCCAATTCCTGCAAGGGAAGCCGGCGACCGAGGAGGAGTTCTTCCACACCTTCAACGCCCTCTACGAGTCCGGAAGCCAGCTGGTCCTCTCAGCCGATCGCATCCCCAGCGAGCTCTCGACCCTCGCCTCGCGCCTGCGCGATCGCTTCGAGTGGGGGCTTACGATTCCGGTTGCGCCGCCCAACCTCGCCACCCGGCTAACTGTCCTGCGGCGGCTGGTCGAGGAGGCCGGGGTCGAGATTGCCGACGACGGCGCCCTCGGCGAGCTGGCGAATCGGATCGACGCCAACGTGCGCCAGCTGCACGGGGCGCTCACCCGCGTCCTCGCCCACGCCTCCTTGATGGCCCGCCCGCTCAGCTCTGAGCTGATCGCCGAAGTGGTCCCCGGCATCCGCGCCCAGCAGCCCACCTCGGTCGAGGAGATCCAGCAGCGGGTGGCCGAGCGCTTCGGCGTCTCCCGCGCCGAGCTGGTCGGCTCCAGCCGTGCGGCCACACCCCTGCGGGCCCGGCAGGTCGCGATCTTCCTCACCCGCGACCTCACCGATCTCTCGCTCCCCCAGATCGGGCGCCTCTACGGCGGCCGCGATCACACCACCGTGCTCAACTCCCTGCGGCGGGTCGAAGCCGGCCTTGATGACGACCCCGAGCTCGCCGAGAAGGTTCGGGAGTTGCGCGGAGCTATCCACAACCCGGTCGGCGACGAGCGCTGACAGCCGCTCGCGCTGTAAGAATCCCCAACCTTCCACAGCGCTCTCCACATGCTGGAATCCGCAGCCCGGCGCCGAATCGCCCGCAAACCCTTTTTTCTCCACAGGTCCTAACTCAACTTAAGAAGGCAATCATCAAAAGGGACATCACTTGAAGCTCACCACCAAACGCGAAGACCTCGTCTCGAAGCTCTCGATCGTCTCCCGAGCTGTTTCCACCCGCGCCGCCACGCAGGCGCTGTCCGGTGTGCTCCTCAATGCCGCCGACGGCCGCGTGACCCTGGCCGCGACCGATCTGGATCTCGGCCTGGAGACCACCCTCGAGGCCGAGATCGAGGACGGCGGCGCCGTCCTCCTCCCCGGCCGCCTCTTCGCCGAGGTCGCCCGTTCCCTCGCCGACCCCACCGTGGAGATCGAAACGCGCGAGGCCGAGCGCGACGTCGAGATCCGCAGCGGCGGCTCCAGCTTCCACCTGCGGGTGCTCCCGGTCGAGGATTTCCCGAAACTCCCGCAGGCGCAGGAGGAGGGAAGCCTGAAGATTCCCGCCGCGGCGCTGGAAGAGAGCATCGAGCTGGTCGCTCGCGCCGCCTCGCGCGACGACATGCGCCCCGTCCTCACCGGCGTCTTCGTCACCGCCAGCGGCAAAGAGATGACGATGGTCGCCACCGACTCCTACCGGCTGGCGGTCAAACGAACTGAGCTCGAGTCCGATCTCGGCGGTGAGCTGGAGGCGAACATTCCCGCCCGGGCGCTGCGGGAGCTGGGGCGGATCCTCTCTTCCGAGGGTGCCGGCGAGACCTCGATCTCGCTCCTCCCCAACCAGGCCGTTTTCGTGGCAGGGTCGATCCTCCTCTCGACGAGGCTGATCGACGGGCAGTTCCCCAACTTTCGACAACTCCTGCCGGAGTCCTACGAGCACGACGTGCGACTGCCGCGCTCGGATTTCCTCGACGTCACCCGTCGGGTCAGCCAACTGGCCCAGCGCAACGCGCCTTTGCGCCTCTCGTTCGAGTCGGGCGAGCTGACCGTGGCAGCGGAGACGCCCGACGTGGGGGACGCGCGGGAGACGATGCCCGCCGCCTTCGAGGGCGAGGCGCTGGAGATCGGATTCAACCCCGAGTTTCTGCGGGAGGGAATCGAAAGCGTGCAGGGCGACGAGGTGCTGGTGCGGCTGATCTCGCCGTTGCGGCCCGGGTTGCTGGAGCCGGTGGAGGGGGACGACTTCCGTTACCTGGTGATGCCGATCCGCCTCAACGTCTGAGCAATGACGGCGCGCTCGAGGTGAGCGACACGTGCTCGTCACCGCGATCGAGGCCAAGCCGCTGCGGAGCCTCGAGGGGGTCCGGGTCGAGCTTGCGCCGGGGATCGTCAGCGTCATCGGCCCCAACGGGGTCGGCAAGACCAACCTAATCGAGGCTCTCTACTTCGCCCTCACCGGCCGCTCCTTCCGGACCTCCGACCGCCGCGACCTGATCCCCTTCGGCGGCAGCCTCGCCCGCGCCGAAGCGACGATCCGCGACGAGGACGGGATCGAGCACACGCTGATGGCGGCGATCAGCCGCACCGAAGGTCGCCGCCACCTGCTCGACGGCAACCCCGCCGATCCGGCGACGCTGGCCCGCCACCGCCCGCCGGTGGCCGTGTTTGCCCCCGACCGGCTGGCGCTGGTGAAGGGTCCGCCGGCGGAGCGGCGAGCCCACCTCGACGGCTTCCTCGCCGCCCGCTGGCCCGCGCGGGGGGAGCTGCGCAAGCGCTACGGCCAAGCGGTCGCCCAGCGCAACGCCCTGCTCTCTAGGCTGAGCGCCGGCTATGGCTCGCCGGAAGACCTGCGGATCTGGGATGCGGGGATGGCCGATGCCGCGGCGCCGCTGATCGAGGCGCGAGCGGAGGCGGTGGCCGAGCTTGCAGGCCCCTTTGCCGCCGCCGCGGCCGAGCTGGGCCTGGCGGAGGCGACCCTGGAGTACGCGCCGCGGGCCGAGGGCTCGGCGGAGGAGCTGCGCGCCGGCCTCGCGGAGCGGCGCGATCAGGACATCCGCATGGGCCGCAGCTCCTGGGGACCTCACCTCGATGAGCTGAAGCTCTCCGCCGGAGGCCGTTCGCTGCGCAAGTACGGATCGCAGGGCCAGCAGCGGGTCGGTCTCCTCGCGCTCCTCTTCTCCGAGCGAGAGGCGCTGCTGGAGGCGCGCCGGGTCACCCCGCTGCTTCTCCTCGACGATGTAATGAGCGAGCTCGATCCCGGCCGGCGCGAGCGCCTGGTCGCCCGCCTCGGCGACGGCGGCCAGGTGTTGATCACCGCGGCCGACGAAGAGTCGGTGCCCGCCGCCGCTTTGACCACGGTCGTGCGGATGCCGCCACCGCAGACGGAAAGTGCCGCAGCATGAGCCGGCGCCGCGCACCACGCCCGGCCGCGAACGCCCTGCAGGCGGCTCTGCAGCGGGTCGCCCCGAAGACGCCGCTGGCGGCGGTCCAGGCGGCTTGGACCAAGGCGGTCGGGGAGTACCTCGCTTCGGTCGCCGTACCGGTCTCCGAACGAGCGGGAACGGTGACCGTGGAGTGCGCGGACGCGGTCTCGGCTCAAGAGCTGGACCTGATGCAAGAGACCTTTTTGGAGCGTCTTCGGGAGGAGCTTGGAGACCGGGCGCCCCAGGCGCTCCGCTTTCGCGTCAACTCCGAGCGTTTCTAGACTCAGTTTTTCCACGATTTGCAGGGAAGTTTTACTTTCCGAGCAGCTTGTCCGGGGCCCCGAACTGGTATTCTTATGGCAACTCGCATCGTGCCCCGGCCCAGGTGGAGCGATCCAGATTCAGCGCTCCTGCAAGTCGGGGTTTTTCGTGTCAACCGGAAGGGACTCATTGCCTGAGAAAAAAGCCAGCGGCGGCTCCTACGGCGCTAAAGACATCACCGTCCTCGAGGGTCTCGAAGCGGTCCGTAAACGCCCCGGCATGTACATCGGCTCGACGGGGCCGCGCGGTCTGCACCACCTCGTCTACGAGATCGTCGACAACTCCGTCGACGAGGCCCTGGCCGGTCATTGCGACGAAGTGCGCGTCGTGCTTCACCCCGACAACTCCTGCACGGTCGAGGACAACGGGCGCGGGATCCCGGTAGAGACGATGGAGAAAGAGGGGCGGCCCGCGGCCGAGGTCGTCTTGACTGTCCTCCATGCCGGCGGCAAGTTCGGGGACGGCGGCGGCTATAAGGTCTCCGGTGGTCTTCACGGCGTCGGCGTCTCCGTCGTCAACGCCCTTTCCGAGCGCCTGCACCTGCAGATCAGCCGCGACGGCAATGTCTGGTCGCAGGACTACGAGCGCGGCAAGCCGCAGACCGACCTCGTCAAGGGCGAGGCGACGAAGGCCCACGGCACCCAGATCACCTTCTTGCCCGACCTCGAGATCTTCGAAGAGATCGGCTTCGACTTCGAGACCCTGGCCGAGCGACTGCGGGAGACGGCGTTCCTCACCCGCGGCCTGAAGATCGAGCTGGTCGATGAGCGTGGCGAGACCAACAGCGTCACCTTCCAGTACGAGGGCGGGATCGAGGACTTCGTCCGCCACCTCAACGCCAACAAGGAGACCCTCAACCGCAAGCCGATCTACTTCGAGGGGAGCAAAGAGGAGGGCGAAGTCGAGATCGCGATGCAGTGGAACAACTCCTACCAGGAGTCGATCTTCAGCTTCGCCAACAACATCAACACCCACGAGGGCGGCACCCACATGTCCGGGTTCCGGGCCGCCCTCACGCGCACGCTCAACGCCTACGCGCGGGCCAAAGGCCTGCTCAAAGACAAAGACGACAACCTTGCCGGCGAGGACGTGCGCGAGGGCCTGACTGCGGTGATCTCGGTCAAGCTCCACGACCCCCAGTTCGAGGGGCAGACGAAGACCAAACTCGGCAACCCGCCGATCAAAGGGCTGGTCGAGGAGACGGTCAACCGCAAGCTCGCTGAGTTCCTCGAGGAGAACCCGCCCGAGGCGCGCAAAGTCATCAGCAAGACGATCGACGCCGCCCGCGCGCGGGCGGCGGCCCGCAAAGCCCGCGACCTCACCCGCAAGTCGGCGCTGGAGAATTCGACCCTTCCCGGCAAGCTCGCCGACTGCACGGTGAAGGACCCCAGCCTGGCCGAGATCTTCGTGGTCGAGGGCGACTCTGCCGGTGGCTCGGCGAAGCAGGCGCGCGACCGCAACACCCAGGCGGTGCTGCCCTTGCGCGGGAAGATCATCAACGTCGAGAAGAGCCGGATCGACAAGGTCTTGGCCAACAACGAGATCCAGGCGCTGATCACGGCGATCGGCACCGGCGTCCACGACGAGTTCAACATCGAGGACGCGCGGTACCACAAGATCGTGATGGCGACCGACGCCGACGTCGACGGCGCCCACATCCGCACCCTCGTCCTCACCTTCCTCTACCGGCAGATGAAGGAGCTGATCGAGGCGGGTTACGTCTACATCGCCAAACCGCCGCTCTACCGGGTCAAACAGGGAAACCAGGAGACCTACCTCGAGCGCGAGTCCGAACTCGAAGAGCTGCTCCTACGCGACAAGATCGAGGAATTCGAGCTGGTCGACGCCGCCGGCGAGAGCCGCAAGCTGACCGCCAGCCGCTGGCAGGCCTACATCCGGCGCTCGAAAGAGTACGAGGGCTGGGGCTCGTCGCTGCAGGCCGATTTCGGCCACGAGGTGGTCCGCTTCCTTGAGGAGTCGAGCCTGCTCGACGAGCAGGTGGCGACGGTCGCCGCTGCCCGCGAGGTCCTGCAGCGGGGCGGCGGCGCCAACGAGCCGTTCGACACCGAGGTGGTGGAGAGCAGCGACGAGCTGGTCGTCGTCAAGGCGATCGAGCGCCAGAGCGGCCTCGCCCGCACCCACCGGCTGCCCGCGACCCTCTTCGAGCACCACGACTACCGCAAGTTCGCCGAGGTCCACGCCGCCCTGCTCAAACAGGTTGGGCGGCCGCCGTTCGAGATCAGCCGGGGGGAGCGGCGCAACGTCGCCCTCTCCTTCGAGGCTCTCCGCGGCGCCGTCCTCGAGCTCGCCCGCCACGGCGTCCAACTAACCCGCTTCAAGGGCCTGGGCGAGATGAACGCGAAACAGCTGCGGGAGACGACGATGGACCCGGCCTCGCGGACGCTGGCGCGGGTGACGCTTGAAGACGCGACCGCCGCCGACACGATCTTCTCGATGCTGATGGGAGACCAGGTCGGTCCCCGGCGGGACTTCATCGAGACCCACGCCAAAGAGGTCAAGTTCCTTGACGTCTAGAGCGACGACGACGAGCAAAGGGAGGGTGCGCTGATGGCGCTCGACGCTCTGACCGGCAACATCGAGGACCGCGCTCTCGAGCAGGAGATGCGTTCCTCCTACCTCGATTACGCGATGAGCGTGATCGTCGGCCGGGCGCTGCCGGACGTGCGCGACGGGCTGAAGCCGGTGCACCGCCGGGTGCTCTACGCGATGCACGACATCGGCCTGCAGCCGACCCGGCCCTATCGCAAGTGCGCCTTCATCGTCGGAGAGGTGATGGGCAAGTACCACCCGCACGGCGACTCGGCGATCTACGACACCTTGGTGCGGATGGCGCAGGACTTCTCGCTGCGCTACCTGCTGGTCGACGGCCAGGGCAACTTCGGCTCGATCGACGACGACCCGGCCGCCGCGATGCGGTACACCGAGGCCCGCCTCGGCCGCCTCGCCACCGAGCTGCTGCGGGACATCGACGCCGACACCGTCGACTTCGGCCCCAACTACGACGAATCGACCCAGGAGCCGCAGGTCCTGCCGGCCCGGTTCCCCAACCTGCTCGTCAACGGCACCTCGGGGATCGCGGTCGGGATGGCGACCAACATCCCGCCCCACAACCTCGGCGAGGTCGCCGGCGCGGTCGCGGCCTACATCGACAACCCGCAGATCGACCTCGAGGGCCTGATGCAGCACATCAAAGGCCCCGACTTCCCCGGCGGCGGGATCATGAGCATGGAGGGCATCCGCGACGCCTACGCCTCCGGCCGCGGCAGCATCAGGGTCCGCGCCAGGGCGCATGTGGAGCCGCTGAAGAACGGCAAGGAGTCGATCGTCGTCACCGAGCTGCCGTTCATGGTCAAGAAGGGCGGTGACGGCGGCCTGATTACGAAGATCGCCGACCTGGCCCGGGAGAAAAAACTCGACGGGATCTCCGACCTGCGCGACGAGAGCGACGAACGCTCCGGCATGCGCCTGGTGATCGAGCTCAAACGGGGCGGGCCGCCGGCCAAAGTCGTTCTCAACAACCTCTACAAAAAAACCGCGATGCAGTCGACCTTCGGCGCCAACATGGTCGCCCTCGTCGATGGGGTTCCGCGCACCCTCAGCCTGCTGGAGTTGATCCAGCACTACGTCGAGCACCAGCGCGAGGTCGTCACCCGCCGCACCCAGTACGAACTTCGTCGCGCCGAGGCCCGCGCCCACATTCTCGAGGGGCTGCTGGTCGCGCTCGACAACCTCGACGCGGTGATCAAACTGATCCGCGGCTCCGACGACCCGGACGCCGCCCGCGACGGGCTGATGGACCAGTTCGAGCTCTCGCGGGAGCAGGCGCAGGCGATTCTCGACATGCGCCTGCAGCGGCTCACCGCCCTGGAGGCGGACAAAGTCCGCGCCGAGCACGCCGACCTGATGGAGCGGATCGGCGAGCTACGGGCGATCCTCGGCGACGAAGCGAGGGTGATGGGCCTGGTCAAGGACGAGCTGGCGGAAATCGTCGACTCCTACGGCGACGAACGGCGCACCGAACTCGTCCACTTCGAGGGCGACGTCGGGATCGAGGACATGATCGCCGACCAACAGATGGTGATCTCGCTGACCGCCTCCGGCTACGTCAAGCGGCTGCCCCTGGCGACCTACCGCCAGCAGCATCGCGGCGGCGTCGGGGTGATGGGGATGAACCTCAAAGAGGACGACTACATTGCCCATCTCCACATCAGCTCGACCCACGATTACCTGCTCTTCTTCACCAACCGGGGCAAGGTCTACCGGCTCAAGGTCTATGAGCTGCCGGAGGGTTCACGGACCTCGAAAGGCAGCTCGCTGCGTAACCTGCTGCCGCTGCGCGAGGGCGAGCTGGTGATGGCGGTGATCCCGACCCGCGACTTCAAAGAGAACAAGTACCTCGCCTTCGCCACCGCCCAGGGCCTGATCAAGAAAACCGAGTTCCTCGCTTACAACACGCCGATCCGGGCCGACGGGATCATCGCGATCAAGGTCCGCGACGGCGACGAGCTGGTCCAGGTGCGGCTGACCTCAGGTGAAGACGACATCCTCATGGTTTCCCACTCCGGCCACGCCTCCCGCTTCTCCGAGGAGCACGTGCGGACGATGGGCCGCGACACCAGCGGCGTCAAAGGGATGAACGTCTCGGGCAAGGACAACCGGGTGCTGGCGATGGACATCGCCCGCAACGACACCGAACTCTTCGTCGTCACCGAGAATGGCTACGGCAAGCGGACGCCGGTATCGGAGTACCCGGTCAAGGGCCGCGGTACGAAAGGCGTCCTCACGATCAAGCTGACCGAGAAAAAGGGCGGCCTCACCGGCGCTCTGATCGTCGGCGAACACCAGGACCTCCTCTTCATCTCCCAGAACGGCATGGTCCAGCGCACTTCGGTCAGCGGCATCTCCCAGATGGGCCGCTCCACCCAAGGCGTCAAGGTGATGAACATCAAGGACGACGACTGCGTCAGCGCCGTCGCCCTAGTGGTCGAGTCCGAAGAAAAAGACGCCGCCGCAACCGCGGAGGACGACGGCCAGGAGCCGCTGGTCGAGGCTTCGCCCGACGGCGCCGGCGAGTAGGTCTGGCGGCGCCTAAGCCGCGGCCGGTAAGTACTGCTGCCAGGCGGCGGGGATCTTTGGGCTCGCTACCTGGATGAAGACGGTCGGCGGTGGCGCCTTGGGGACCGTTGCCGGGTGCATTTCGATTTCGCGGGGGAGGCGGTTGCCCTTGCGGCGGTTGCAGGGTGGGCAGGCGGCGACGATGTTCTCCCAGACGGATTTGCCGCCACGGGAGCGGGGGATGACGTGGTCGACGGTAAGGCCGGCTTTGGTCGAGCCGCAGTACTGGCAGGTCCAGGAGTCGCGGGCGAGGACGGCGCGGCGGGTGATCTTGCGGCGGTGGGCCTCGCGGGGGATGCGGACGTAGTTGGTGAGGCGGATCACGTCGGGCCGCTCCATCGTCATGTGCTCGGAGTGGAGGGCGGCGCCGTCGCGGCGCTCCAGCAATTCGGCCTTTTCCTTCAGAAGCAGGACAGCGGCTCGTCTCAACGTGCAGACGTTGATCGGCTCATACGTCGCGTTAAGTACCAGCACCCTGGCCATTGCTTGAAGAAGATTGTAGGGCGCTCGGACCCTGGCGCCCTCAATTCACCGGATAGGAGCCGAGGATGCGCGTCGATTCGGCCTTCTTGCGCAGCTCCACAATCGCCTCGGCGACGGCGGGATCGCCCTCTTTGCCTTCGAGGTCGCAGAAGAACATGTAGCGCCCGAGCCCCTGCCGCAGGGGCCGCGACTCGATCCGCGAGAGGTTGATCCCCCGGTCCGAGAACTCGCTCAGCGCGTCGACCAGAGCGCCCGGGTGATCCGCCCCCAGCTCGGAGAAGACCAGGGAGGTCTTCCAGATCGAGGCGCTGTCGCCGGTGGTCTGCTCGGCTCCCTTGGGGGCGATCCAGACGAAGCGGGTGACGTTGTCATCGGAGTCCTCGACCCCCTCCAGCAGCAGCTCGCAGCCGTAGAGCTCGGCCGCTGCCCGCGCCCCCAGCGCCGCCCAGGGTCGCGAGGACTCGCTGACCATCCGCACCGCCGCCGCGGTGCTGCTGACGCTGCGAAGTTCGATTCCCGGCAGCCGCTCGCGCAGGAAGCGCGCACACTGCGCCAGTGGCTGGGGATGCGAGAGCACCGCCTCAACGTCCTCGAGCCCGACGCCCTCGCGGGCGATCAGGTGGACCCGGACCCGGTAGTCGTGCTCGCCGACGATCGTCACCCCTTCGACCTCAAACGCAAGCGCATCCAACGTCGGCCGCACCGACCCCTCCAACGAGTTCTCGATCGGCACCAAAGCCCGATCCGCCTCGCCCCGTTCAACCGCCAAGATCGCATCAGGGATCGTCGGCGTCCGCAGCGGCTCAAACCCCCCCGCAGGAAGAGCCTCTCCTAGAGCGTCCTCGGTAAACGTCCCCGCCGGTCCTAAGTAGGCGATCCGCATCGGCGGATCAAAGCAGCTATTCGACCAGCAGCGTGTAGGTCGCTTCGTTGTTGGTGGCGACTTCCTCGCCTGCCACCGGTTCGGCTTCGACTTCGAGCGTGACTTCGCCGCTCGGGGTCGGCGTCAGCGGGATCGTCGCCGTGCCTTCTTCGCCGGCGGCGAGTTCGTCGATTTCGCCCTTCAACGTGTTGCCTTCGACGGTCACCGAGACGGTGACGCCGTTCTCGGTCGATTCGCCCTGGTTCTGCACGGTCACTTCGACTTCGACGCCTTCTTCGCCGGAGACCGTGGTCGCCCCGCCTTCGACCAGTTCGGAGCCGTTGACGCTGACCGTCCCGAGGCCGAGCCCGTGCACACCCGGCGTGGCCGAGCCGCTGTTGCCGCTGATCGCTCCGAGCGCGTCGCTGACCGTGCTCTCTTCGAGCCACTTTTCGTCAGCCAGGACGCTGCTCTTCGGCAGGTCGTCGCCGGAGATCCCGTTGTCGGCGAGGACGCCGTCGACTTCCGGTCGGACCACGGTTTCGAAGACGACGTCGCTGGCCAGCAGGGTCTGCATCTGCTTGGCGATCGCCGCCATCGCCTTCTCGGCGCCGGCGTCGCCGAGGGCGGTCGGCATCTTTTCCGCGATCTGATCCATCGCGCTGGCGCGCAGCTCGTAGACGAGCTCAAGATTTCGTTGCGGCCCGCTCATGTCGCCGGGCGCGCTCAGGTCTTCGACCCGGCCCCGGTAGCCGTCCATGGCGCTGCGGTCGGCGTTGACCTCGTTGACGAAGTCGGTGACCGAGGAGCTGCCCGGGTCTTCGAGCTTGGCGAAAAAGCGTTTGCTGGTCTGTTCGGTCCCTTCGAGGATCTCCGTCACCTTGCGCGAGTAGTCGCTGAGTTCGGAGTTGGCGCGGGCGTCGAGGCAGCCCTTCACCCCGAGCACGATCAGGATCAGCAGCAGCAGGCCGCCGCCGAGGGCGAGCCCGCGCCGGAGCATGATCTGCTGGCGCTCGGGGCGGCGTTTCGGGCGCTGGCGGCGGGGCGAGCGGCGTGAGGCGAAGTCCTCCACGGGGCGGAGAGTATGAACATCGGGGGACCGATGAGGCCAGATGACCCCGCAAACGGTGGGTTTTTCCCAGCCAGGCGCAGGAAACCGAGGGTGACGCGGCGAAGTTGATGCCGCCATGGTCGGCTCGCTCGTGCTCAACCGGTTCCTGATCGAGCGCCGCATCGGCAGCGGCGGCTTCGGCGTCGTCTACGAGGCTTGGGACGGCCGGCTCGAGCGTCCCGTCGCCGTCAAGGCGATCGAGCAGCGGGGGGAGGCCGGCCGCCGGGTCCTGCGCGAGGCCCAGGCCGCGGCGCGGCTCAACCATCCCGGCATCGTCACCCTCTACGAGATGGGGGAGGAGGACGGCAACGCGCTGCTGGTCACCGAGCTGGTCGAGGGTTCGACGCTGGCGCGGCTGGCCCACAACGGCGAGCTCTCCGACCGCGAGATCGGCGAGATCGGCGCCGATCTCTGCGAGGCGCTCGACCACGCCCACTCCCGCGGCGTCGTCCACCGCGACATCAAGCCCCAGAACGTGCAGGTGATCGAGGACACCGAGGTGCGGGCGAAGCTGATGGACTTCGGCGTCGCCCACCTCGCCGGCGACTCGCCGCTGACCGCCGCCGGCGACGTCGTCGGCACCCTCGCCTACATGTCGCCCGAGCAGGCCGAGGGGAAGCCCGCCGGCCCCGAGGCCGACGTCTACTCACTCGCCCTCACCCTGTATGAGTGCTGGAGCGGCGAGAACCCGCACCGCCGCGCCACCCCGGCTGCCACCGCCCGCGCGATCGGCGGCCGCGCCCGGCCGCTGCGCCGCCTCCGCCCCGACCTGCCCCGCGAGCTTGCCGACACCGTCGACGCCTGCCTCTCGCCCCGCCCCAACCACCGCCCCTCGCTGGAGGAGCTCGGCACCGCAATCGAGGACTCGCTCGAAGCGCTGGCCGAGCACGTCCCCTACTCGCGCGGCCACGTGGTCACCCGCTTCGGCGCCCTCGCCGCCGCGGCGACGGTCGGCGGCTTCCTCGCCCTGCACGGAGCGGCGCTCCCATAGTGGTCGCCTCCGTCCTCTTCACCCTCGATCCCTAGGATTTCCCCATCGGCGCGCTCAGTCGTTTGGAGTCGATGTTCGAAGGCCTCGTCGAGGGGGTCTTCAGCCGTGCCTTCAGCTCCGAGGTGCAGCCGGTCGAACTGGCGCGCAAACTGGCCAAGGAAATGGACGCCCACAAGACCGCCTCGGTCCAGCGCGTCTACGTGCCGAACGAGTACACGGTCTTCCTCAGCCGCCAGGACCGCGGCAAGCTCGAAGGCTACGAGCGCTCGCTCGAGCAGGAGCTCTCCGGTTACCTGCTGGAGCACGCGCGGCGGAGGGGCTACGACCTGCTGACCCGGCCGCAGGTCGACTTCGAGACCGACGAGCGGCTGCGGCTCGGCGAGTTCGGGATCCAGGCCCGCCTGGTCAAGCCTCCGGCCCACGAGGGGGCCGCGCCCGAACAGGGGGAAGAGGGCCACACGATGGTCTACTCCGCCGTCCGCGAGCGCGACCGTGACCGCCCGAAACGTCCCGAGCAGGCGGTCGGGGCGCTGGTCTCGACCCGCGCGGTCGTGTCGCTGGCCGACCGCCGCTACGTGCTGGAGGGCCCGCGGGCGACGATCGGGCGCTCGAAGTCGGTCGAGTGCGTGCTCTCCGATCCCAACGTCAGCCGCCGCCACGCGGAGCTGCGGCGCGACGAGAGCGGCGACTGGCAGATCGCCGACCTCGGCTCGACCAACGGGATCAAGGTCAACGGCCGCCGCGTCCCCTCCACCCGGCTCAGCCCCGGTGACCAGGTCACCGTCGGCACCACTACGTTCACCTTCGACATCGAGCAGTAGCGGCTTCTGCCGCCCTCATTAAGGTGCTGGACGCGTGGACTACGACCCGATATCCGTAGCTCTCAAATTCGGCTTCCTCGCCGTCCTCTACCTGTTCGTGCTCGTGATCGCGCGGAGCGCGATCAAGGACCTGCGCCGGAGCACCGCGGCGGCCCCCGACGCCACTGGCTTCCACGCCGCGCCGGCCTTTGCGGAGGCGCCGCGACGGGGGGCCGACGGCTGGCTCCTCGTCGAGCGCGGCGGCGGCCTCGAGCAGGGGCAGCGCTTCGACCTGATCGGGGGCCTATCGATCGGCCGCTCGAAGGAGGCCGACGTGCGGATCGATGATCGCTACGCCTCCAGCCTCCACGCCCGAGTCTTCTCGCGCGAGAACCGGTTCTACGTCGAGGACATGAACTCGACCAACGGGACCCTGCTGAACGGCGCCACCCTGCATGGGGAGGCGGAGCTGATCGACGGCGACGCCGTGCAGATCGGGGACACGGTCTTCCGGCTCGAGGTGGGGTGAGCCGGTGAGTCTGCGGATCGCCGAGGAAGCCGTACGCACCGACACCGGGCGGCAGCGCAACGCCAACGAGGACTCGCTCTTCGTCGAGGCGCCGCTGTTCGTGGTTGCCGACGGGATGGGCGGCGCGCAGGCGGGCGAGGTCGCCTCGCGGGCGGCGGCGGAGAGCTTCGCCCAGAACCTGCCGGCGGCGCCGCCGGAGCGGCTGCTGGAGGAGACGATCACCGGCGCCAACCGGACGATCCACGAACTCGCCCGCAAGGACCCGAGCCTGGCCGGGATGGGGACGACGACGACCGCGGCGCTGGTCGACCTCGACAGCGAAGAGGTGGCGATCGGCCACGTCGGCGACAGCCGCGCCTACCGGCTGCGGGGCGGCAAGTTCGAGCAGCTGACCCGCGACCACTCGCTGGTCGAGGAGATGCGGCGCAAAGGCCAACTGACCGACGCCCAGGCCGAGGATCACCCGCAGCGCTCGATCATCACCCGGGCGCTGGGTCCCGAACCCGAGGTCGAGGTCGACCTGCAGACGGTTCCCGCCCAGGCCGGCGACGTCTTCCTGATCTGCTCGGACGGCCTGACGACGATGCTCGACGACGCCAAAATCGCCCACATCCTTAGCCGCGCGACCTCGCTGCAGAGCGCGGTGCGGGCGCTGGTCGACGAAGCCAACCGGGCCGGCGGGCGCGACAACATCACCGTCGTCCTCTTCCGGCTCGAGGGTGGCGACGACGCTGGGGCAGCGGGTTCTTCGGCCCGGGAAGGCGCGACGCTGATCGGCGGCGACGCCGAGGCCGCCGGCCTGACCGCGACCGAGGTCCGCAAGCGGGCCGCCGCCGAGGCCGCGCGCAAGCGCCGCGAGGAAGTCGACACGCGCCCGCGCCGCCGCGGCCTGCGGACGGCGCTGAAGGTGCTGGTGCCGCTGCTGCTGATTGCCGCGCTCCTCTTCGGCGCTTGGTACGGCAACCGCCAGATCTGGTTCCTCGGCACCGACGATGCCGGCCGCGTCGCCCTCTACCGCGGCGCCCCCTACGAGCTCCCCTTCGGGATCGACCTCTACAGCGAGCGCTACTCGAGCCCGATCCAGACCGGGTCGCTGCCGGCGCGCCGCCAGGACGCGGTCACCGGCCACGACCTGCGATCCCGCGGCGACGCTGTCTCGCTGCTCGAAGAAATCGAAAAGACCGCGGGGCTTCGTTGAGGGGATGTCGCCGATGACTGCGAGGAACCGGGAGCTGTTCGCCCTGGTTCCGGTCGCGATCCTGCTGACCGCCGGCTTCGCCGCCGTCTTCGCCCAGGAGACCGCCGAACTCGGCAACCTCAGCCTCATCTACGGCGCCTACTTCCTGGCGCTCTGCCTCGCCACCCACGTCTTCCTGCGGTTCCGCCTCCCCGACGCCGATCCGTACCTCTTCCCGTTGATGGCGACGCTGACCGCGTTCGGGCTGGTGATGATCTACCGGATCGACGAAAGCCTCGCCCGCGACCAGGCCAACTGGTTCGTCCTCGGCCTCGTCCTCTTCGCGCTGACGATCTGGTTCCTGCGCGATTACGAGGTGCTCGAGCGCTACCGCTACACGATCGCCGTCGTCGGCCTGCTGCTGTTGCTGGCGCCGCGTCTGCCGGGGATCGGCCAGCAGGTCAACGGTGCCTACCTCGGGGTGAAGATCGGCCCGCTCGCCTTTCAGCCAGCCGAGTTCACCAAGCTCGCGATCGTCGTTTTCCTCGCCAGCTACCTGCGCGAGCACCGCGAGGTCCTGATCGTCGGTGCCCGGCGGGTGCTGGGGGTGACGCTGCCGCCACTGAAGCACTTCGGCCCGATGTTGGTCGTCTGGGGCGCCTCGATGTTCATGCTCGTCTTCATCCGCGACCTCGGCAGCTCGCTGATGTTCTTCGCCGCCTTCCTCGCCCTGCTCTATGTGGCGACCGGCCGCTTCTCCTTCGTCGTCATCGGGATGGCGATGTTCCTGGTCGGCGCCTGGTTCTTCGCCAGCACCGTCCCCCACGTCCACGAGCGGGTCGAGATCTGGCTCCATCCCTATGAATCGGCCGAAGAAAGCGGCTACCAGATCCTGCAGTCGATCTTCGCCCAGGCCGACGGCGGCCTCTTCGGCAAAGGGTTCGGCCAGGCGCTGATCAACATCCCCGGCACCCACCCCCCGGCGCGGTTGCTGCCGGCAGCGGAAACCGACACGATCTATTCCCTGATCGTTAACGAGCTCGGCCTCTTCGGCGCCTGCGGCCTGATCATCACCTACCTACTGATCACCGCCCGCGGCTTCAAAGTCGCCCTGCTGGCCAGTGACGGCTTCTCGAAGCTGCTCGCCACCGGCCTGACCGCGGTGTTCGCGATCCAGGCCTTCGTGATCATCGGCGGCGTCACCCGGGTGATCCCGCTGACCGGCGTCACCCTGCCCTTCGTCAGCTACGGCGGCAGTTCGATCGTCGCCAACTTTGTGCTGCTGGCGCTGCTGCTGCTGGTCTCCGACCGCGCCCGTCGCGAGGCCGCCGAGCGGGCCGGGACGGCTCCTCTGGGGATGGCGGCGTGAACCGGCAGATCGTCAAACTCTTCGCCTTCATCGTCGTCCTCTTCGGCGTCCTCGTCGGCTTCACGTCCTACTGGTCGGTCTTCGACGCCGAGGCGCTGAAGGAAAAAGACGCCAATAAGCGACCGCTGCTGGAGCAGCAGCAGATCCGCCGCGGCCGCATCCTCACCGCTGACGGGACGGTGATCGCGAAGTCGGTGGCGAAGGGAAGGGGGACCGAAAAGCGCTTCGTCCGCCGTTATCCGGAAGGCTCCCTCTTCGGCCATCCGATCGGGTACAGCTTCGTGCGCTTCGGCGATTCGGAGTTCGAGCAGTTCCACAACGAAGAACTGGTCGGCGAAGAAAGCGAATTCAGCTCGATCCTCGACGAGCTCACCGGCGGCACCCAGGAAGGCAACGACATCGTCACCAACATCGACACCGAAGCGCAGCGCACCGCCCTCGCCGACCTCGAGGAAGCTGGCTTCGGCGCTGTGGTCGCGATCGTGCCGCAGACCGGCGAAGTGAAGGTGATGGTCTCCAACGCGCCCTACGACCCCAACCGGGTTCCCTACAAGTTCTCGAAGTTGAGCACCAACAACATCGAAAGGCCCCTTTACGACCGCGCGACCCAGGGCCAGTACCCGCCGGGATCGACCTTCAAGGTGGTGACCGCGGCGGCGGGGCTGGAAGGCGGCACGATCACCCCGGAGACGACGATCAACGCCCCGGGCTCGCTCGAAGTCGAAGGGACGCCGCTGCAGAACGACTTCAACGAGGACTTCGGCCCGATCCCCCTCGACACCGCCCTCACCAACTCGGTCAACACCTGGTTCGGCCAGCTCGCCCAGCAGGTGGGGCAGCAGCAGCTGTTCGAGACGATGGAAAAGTTCGGCTTCAACTCGCGCCCCGCGATCGACCTGCCCGAAGACCAGGTCGAACCGAGCGGGGTCTTCGGCGAAAACGGGGAACTGCTGCACGCGAACGACCCGGTCGATCTGGCCCGCCTTGGGATCGGACAGGAGCGGCTGCTGGCGACGCCGCTGCAGATGACCGAGGTGGCGGCGGCGATCGCCAACGGCGGCAAGCTGATGAAGCCGCAGATCTGGAAGCGGGTGATCGACCCCGACGGCCGGGTCGTCGACACCCTCGACCCCTCCGTCTACAGCGAGGCCGTCAGCGGCCAGACCGCCGAAGAGCTGACGACGGCGATGGAAGGCGTGGTCAGCGAAGGCACCGGCACCAACGCGGCAATCCCCGGCGTGGCGGTTGCCGGCAAGACCGGCACCGCGGAAACCCCCGGCAACGAAGCCTGCGGCGGCGGCGCCGAGGAGAACCAGGCCTGGTTCATGGGCTTCGCGCCGGCCGACGACCCGAAGATCGCGATCGCCGCCTCGGTCGAGTGCACCGAACAGTTCGGCAACGACGTCGCGGCGCCGATCTTCCGCGACGTCGCCGAAACGATCTTGAACGGAGAATGACCATGGATACGGAGGCGTCGGGTGGCTGAGGTTCGCGAGGGAAGCGTCGTCGACAAGCGGTACCGGGTACTGCGCCGGATCGGCAGTGGCGGCATGGCCGACGTCTGGCTGGCCGAGGACGCGCACCTGCAGCGGCAGGTGGCGCTGAAGGTCCTGCACAGCCGCTACCTCCAGGACCAGGACTTCATCGCCCGCTTCCAGCGCGAGGCCGAGTCGGCGGCGGGCCTGCAGCACCCGAACATCGTCGCCGTCTTCGACCGTGGCCAGGACGACGGCGTCAACTACATCGCCATGCGCTACGTCGAGGGGCCGACGCTGAAGCAGCTGATCGAACGGGGGCTGACGCCCGAGCAGGCGGTGGCGCTGGTGCGGCAGGTGCTGGAAGGGGCCCGCTTCGCCCATCGCAACGGGATCGTCCACCGCGACCTGAAGCCACAGAACGTGATCGTCGACGAGGACGGCAAAGCCGTCGTCACCGACTTCGGCATCGCCCGCGCCGGCGTCTCGGAGATCACCCAGACCGGCTCGGTGATGGGCACCCCGCAGTATCTCTCGCCCGAGCAGGCCCAGGGCTTCGAGGTGACCGGCGTCTCCGACCTCTACTCGATCGGGGTGATCCTCTACGAGGCGCTGACCGGCCGGGTGCCGTTCGAAGGCGAAAGCGCGGTGGCGGTGGCGATGAAACAGGTCTCCGAGACGCCGCAGCGGCCGAGCTCGATCAACCCCCAGGTTTCGCCGGCGCTCGACGCGGTGGTGATGCGGGCGCTGGAGAAGGAGCCGGGCAACCGCTTCCAGAGCGCCGACGCCTTCATTGCCGCCCTCGACCAGGCGATGCGGGAACCGGGCATGGGGAGGGGGACGGCCACCTTCGCCGCGGCGCCGCCGGTCGTCGCTGCCGCCGAGGAGCTGCCGCCGGAGGAAGACCGCCGCCGCAACAACTGGCTCTGGGGGCTCCTGGTCGCGGCGATCGTGATTGGTCTGTTGATCGGCCTGCTGGCGACCCGGAACTCGAAGACCGACGTCCCCAATGTGACCGGCAAGCAGCTGGAATTCGCGATCGCCCAGCTCGAACGCAAGGGCTTCGAGGTCGGCGAAGAAAAGTTCGTCGAACGGCAGTCGCCGAAGAACACCGTGCTCGAGCAGGACCCGCTCCCGGGCTCGGCTGAAGAAGACTGCGCCTTTCTCAGCCTCTTCTGCTCGAAGCCGAAGGTGGACCTGACCGTCAGCGCCGGGCCTGGCCAAGGTCAGGTCCCGAGCACCAACGGACTGACCGCGGCGGCGGCGACGAAGAAACTCAAAGCGGCGGGCTTCGAAGTCACCGAGCAGCGGGTCAACTCCGACTCCGTCGAAGAAGGCCTCGTCGTCTTCTCCGAACCGCGTGGCGGCGGCACCGCAACCAACGGCTCGACGGTGACGATATTCGTCTCGCAGGGGCCGAAGCTGGCGAAGGTGCCGGTGCTGGTCGGCGTCCAGCGCGAAGTCGCCGTGCAGCGGCTGAGCGCCCGCGGTCTCAGCCCCAGCGTCTCCGAAGAGGAAAGCTCCTCGCCCAAGGGCCAGGTGATCCGCCAGTCGCCGAGCGCCGGCACGCAGGTGGAACCGGGCTCCTCGGTGACGATCGTCGTCTCCAGCGGCGAAGAAGAAGAAAAGGCGGTGAAGGCTCCGAACGTGATCGGCCGCGAACGGCGCGAAGCGGTGGAAGCGATCCGGGCCGCCGGGCTGACGCCGCAGGTCGAAGAAGAAGAAACCGAAGTGCCGAGCCAGGTCGGTCGTGTCACCGACCAGTTCCCGCCGCCCGGCAGCGAACTCGAACCGCGCTCGACGGTGACGATCACGGTCGGCAAGCGTTCGGCCGAACCGGTCGAAGAAGAAGAAGGGGAACTGGAACCGTGAGGGTCGCGGTCCTCTCCGGCGGCCGCTCCTCCGAGCACGACGTCTCGCTGCGCTCGGGCGCCGCGGTCGCCAAAGGTCTGCGGGAGGCCGGCCATGAGGCGGTCGAGGTGACGATCGGCCGCGACGGCTCCTGGCACGCCGCCGGCGTCTCGATCGAGCTGGTTCCCGGCGGCGGCCTGCTCGGGGCCGAAGCGGTCTTCCCGGCCCTGCACGGCGCCTTCGGCGAGGACGGCAGCATCCAAGGCCTGCTCGAGCAGCTCGACGTGCCCTACGTCGGCTCCGACGTCCTCTCCTCGGCAATCTGCATGGACAAGCTGACGCTGAAGCGGTTGTTCGCCGCCCACGGGGTGCCGCAGGTCGAGTTCACCGCCGTCGAGGGCAACGACTGGTGGGGGCGCTGCGAGGCGATGGGGCTGCCGCTCTGGGTCAAGCCCTCGCGGATGGGCTCCAGCGTCGGCATCACCCGGGTCGGCAGGCTCGACGAGCTCGACGCCGCGGTCGAGCGGGCGCTGCGCCATGACCCGCGGGTGATCGTCGAGGCCTCCTCGCCGGGGCGCGAGGTCGAGTGCTCGGTCCTCGGCAACGACGAGCCGGAGGCTTCGCTGCCAGGGGAGATCGTCGCCCACGGCACCTGGTACGACTTCGAGGCCAAGTACACCGAGGGCGGCATGGAGCTCCGCGTTCCCGCCCCGATCGGCGACCAGGCCACCGCCAACGTCCGCGAGATGGCGGTCTCCGTCTTCAAGCTCGCCGGCTGCTCCGGCCTCGCCCGCTGTGACTTCTTCGTCGAACCCGACGGCTCCGTCCTCGTCAACGAGATCAACACGATGCCCGGCTTCACCGACACCAGCGTCTACGCCAAGCTCTTCGAGGCGACGGGCACCGGCTACCCGGAGCTCTGCGACCGCCTGGTGCGGCTCGCGGTCGAGCGGCACCAGGCGTCGCGTTCCTACGAGTTCTGACGAGTGGAGAGTTAACGCCGCTATAGCGAAGCTAACTCTCCACTGGTGCTCTCAATAGGCGGCGTTGCGGGAGCGCGGGCGGGGGAGGGACTTGTAGCCGCGGCCGCGACCGCGGTTCCAGAGGGTGCTGTCGATCTCGGCGGAAGCGAGGGGGCTGGCGGCGGCTAGGAGCTCGATGACGTGGACGGCGCAGGCGCGTAGCTCTATCTCTTCGGGGGAGCCGTGCTCGAGGAGCTCTTCGGATTCGATGCGGGCGGTGAGGTCGGGGTCGAGACGGAGGATGCCGTCGATGCGGAGGACGTGGGGGACGAGGTTGTCGGCGAAGGCGGTGAGGCGGTCGAGGCCGGGGAGGTCGGCGACGCCGGCGCGGTGGAGGTCAGCGGCGGCGAGTTGGGCTCGCTTGTAGAAAGGGACCCGGCGGCCGTCGTACTGAGAGACGTCGGCAAAGGAGGTCCAGGCGGCAAAGGTCTCCGCCAAAGCGGGGATCGACTCCGCTGCTTCGGCCGAGCCGAGGAAGCGGTCGTCGAAGTCCGAGCGGATGTGGCTGCCGACGTCGCGCAGCGCGGCGGCGAACTGCGGCATCAGGGGATGCGCCGGATCCTGGCCAACGACCTCGGCGATCGTCTCCGCGCTCATCGCCTCCAGTTCCTCGACGCTCCATGGCCCCGCCGCCTCGAAGCGGTCCCTTACGCCGGCGGCCATCGTCGCGTAGCCGCTGTGACCCGGCCGCTTGTTGATCGTCGGCCACCAGCCGGAGCCGAAGTTGATCGCGTTCATGCAGATCGCGAAGGCGGCGGCGGTTTCGGCCTCGTCGGCGAACGGAGCCGGCTCGCCGTTCGCGCCGGCCGGCGGCAGCTCGGCCGCGTACCGCTCGATCGTCTCCAGGTCGATCCGCACCGCCCGCGCCCGCTCCGCCACCCAGGCGCAGGCGGCGCGGACTTCGTCGGGGAGCGAAACTGAGGTCATGACGAAGCCACAGATACAGGTTCGGGGGGCCGGGGCGGAGGACGCTGCCGAGATCGCCCGGCTCCTGCACGATTTCAACGTCGAGTACGACGAACCGACGCCGCCGGTCGAGGAGCTGACGAAGACGATCGGCCGCCTCCTCGAAGCAGGCGAGATCACGGTCCTGTTGGCCGGTCCCGGGCCGGACGGGCTCTCCCTCTTTCGCTTCCGCCCCGGCATCTGGAGCACCGGCTCCGAATGCTATTTGCAGGAGCTCTACGTGGCCCCATCTCTGCGCGGGCGCGGGATCGGGCGCGCACTGCTCGAGGCGACGATCGAGCTCGCTCGCGAGCGCGGCGCCGACGGGATCGACCTCAACACCGGCGAGACCGACACCGCCGCCCGCGCCCTCTACGAGAGCGTCGGCTTCACCAACCGCGAAGGGTCCCCCGACGGCCCATCGATGCTCTTCTACGAGCGCGAGATCTGAGCCGTCAGCTCCGCGAAGCCGATCCCCTCGGGCGCCTCGACCAGCTCGGGGTGGAAGAGGTGGCCGAGCAGCTCGACCCCGTCGACCAGCCGGGGGCCGGGGCGGGAGAAGGTCGAGGCTCCGTCGACCGCGAAGACCCTGGCGGCGCCGAAGCCTCCGAGCCGCTCGCCGTGGCGGAGCGCCTGCGCGCAGGACTCGTCGAGGTACCAGCCGCAGGGCATCGAGACGACGACCTCGGGATCGAGGCCGCGCAGGTCCTCCCACTCCACCTGGGGCGACTTCTGCCCGCTGGCGCCGGCGATGCTCTCGCCGCCGGCGATCTCGATCATCTCCGGGATCCAGTGGCCGCCGAGGAAGGGCGGCTCGAGCCACTCGAGGGCGAGCACGCGCGGGCGGTCCTCGCCCTCGACCGCGGCGCGAACCGCCTCCAGACGCACTTCCAGCTCGCGTCGCACAGCATCCGCCCGCTCCGGCACTCCCGCGGCCTCACCGAGCCGCGTCACGTCTCCGAGCACCTCGCCGAGCGTGGTCGGGTCCTGTTGTAGGACCCGCGGCCGACTCGGCAGCCGCGCCGCCACCTCGATGACGTCGTCGTAGGAGACGGCGCAGACCTCGCAGACCGCCTGGGTGACGATCAGGTCCGGCTCCAGCTCGGCCAGCCGCTCCTCGTCGAGCGTGTAGAGCGCCCGGCCCTCGCCGATCACCTCCTTCACCGCGGTATCGATCTCGCCGGCCGAGAGGCCCGGCGGCAGCACCGTCGCCGTCAGCTGCGGCAGTCCGGCCGCCGCCGCCGGGTAGTCGCACTCGTGGGTGACGCCGACGACGCTCTCGCCGAGGCCGACGGCGAAGAGCATCTCGGTTGCTGAGGGGACGAGGCTGGCGATCCTCATCCCCTCAGCATGACGAGTCGGCGGCCTAGGCCCCCGCCGCCAGCAGCGCGTTCGCCGCACCGACCATCCCGGCCTGGTTGGGATGGATGGGAGCGGCGAGTTCGCCCGGCACCAGCGGTTCGACCCAGCGGGTCGAGCTGCTCTTGCAGGCGTCGTGGCCGATGCTCGCGTTGTACCAGCTGACCAGCGTCGCGCCGGCAGCCGCGGCCTGGGTCGCCAGCATCGAGTTGAGCCGCTGCTCGGTCGAGCGTAGGTAGGGCACGTCGCTGAACCCGATCGGCATCTGCGGCCAGCAGCCGTATCCGGTCTCCGGGAAGATCGCCGGGTAGTTGACGACGTAGATGCGGGCCGAAGGCGCCCGCGACTTGATCCCCGCCAGGACCGCGGCGACTTTCGGCGCCGTCGCTTCGATCCGCGCCTTCAGCTGGTCGACCCCGCCGGCGTCGTATTTGTCGAGGCAGGGGTGGCTGAACGGGTTGAGCGTGATGCAGCTCTGGGCGACGCTGGAGAAGCCGATGTCGTTGCCGCCGATCGTCAGCGAGACGACCGCCGTGGTCGAGTCGACCGAGTTGAGCTGGGGCGGGTTGGGCCCGTCGGGTTCGACGTTCTGCGGGTTGGTCATGTCGGCGGTGGTGGCGCCGCTGCAGGTCGCATCGCGCAGGGTCAGGCCAATGCCGGGAGCGGCCAGGTGCGGGTAGTTGTGGTCGGACTTGAGACAGCCGAGCGGCAGGGTCGGGTTCGGGATCAGCGGCCCGGCGGCGTAGGAATCGCCGAGCGCCGCGTAGTTGGCTGCCCTCGCCCCAGCGGCGATTACGGCGGCGCATAGGAGCGCCGCCAGCAGGGCCAGGACGACGGTGGCCGGCCGGCGCATCGGAAATGACTGGATCATCTTCTTCTCTCCTTGGTTTGCCCCACCCGTTCCCCGGCTATATGCTCAAGATACTTAGCGGTAACAAGTAGAGCAAGTTGCTACTGATTTCTTAGTATCTACCAGTCGACCAAGCCCGGAGGAGAGTCATGCGCCGCGTTCTTGCCGTTATTTCCTGTGTCGTCAGCTTCTGCGCCGTCGCCGCCGCGCCCGCCTCGGCGGACCTGCCGGTCATCTACAGCGGCGCCTACGGCTACGCGCACACCACTCCGACCGGCAGCCCTCCCGGCGCAAACGACTGGAGCTGCAAACCCAGCGCCGCCCACCCGCGCCCGGTTGTCCTCGTCCACGGCACCTTCGCCGACATGTCGAACAGCTGGCAGGCTCTATCGCCGCTGCTGAAGAACAACGGCTGGTGCGTCTTCGCCCTCAACTACGGCTCCTACGGCGGCAGCGGCGCGATCGGCGTCTACGGAACCGGCGAGATCCGCAACTCGGCCAAAGAACTCGACGCCTTCGTCGACAAAGTCCTCGCCGCCACTGGCGCCCCCGAGGTCGACCTGGTCGGCCACTCGCAGGGCGGGATGATGCCGCGCTGGTATCTGAAGTTCCTCGACGGCGCGGCTGAGGTCCACACCCTGGTCGGCCTCTCACCCTCCAACCACGGCACCACCGTCGACGGGATCGGGCTACTGGCTCGCTTCTTCCCCGGCGGCTCCCAGTTCACCGGCGCGCTCTGCCCGGCCTGCGAGGAGCAGATCGTCGGCTCGCAGTTCCTCGCCGAACTGAACAGCGGCGGCGACACCGTGGCGGGAGTTGAATACACCGTGATCCAGACCCGCTACGACCAGGTGGTCACCCCCTACACCTCGGCCTTCCTCTCAGGGGCGAAAAACATCCTCCTGCAGAACCAATGCATCCTCGACCTCGGCGACCACCTCTCGATGCCTTACGACCACATCGCCGACGCTGACGTCCTCACCGCGCTCGACCCGCTGCACCCCCGCAACCCGCTCTGCACCCCGATCCTGCCGACCGAGGGCGGCTAGTACTGCTCAGGCGCTCCCGTTTTCCCCGCGGTAGGGGCCCGGCTTCGGCCGGGACTTGCCGCCGGGGAAGGCGAGGCGGAGGATCGTCCGCTGGACCATCCCCAGCTGCTGCATGAAGGGGCCGCTGTTGTACGGCAGGCCGTAGCGCTCGCAGACGTCCTTGACCTGCGGCGCGATCTCGGCGTAGCGGGTGCTCGGCATGTCGGGGAAGAGGTGGTGCTCGACCTGGTAGCTGAGGTTGCCGCTGGCGATGTGGAAGAGCGGGCCGCCATCGATGTTGGCCGAGCCGGTGAGCTGGCGGATGTACCAGCCGCCGCGGCTCTCGTCTTCGACCTCCTTCTGGGAGAAGGTGTAGGTCTGGTCGGGGAAGTGGCCGCAGAAGATAATCGCGTAGGCCCAGACGTTGCGGACGATGTTGGCGGTGGCGTTGGCCTTGGCGGTCTGGCGGAAGGTCTTGGCGCCGCTCGTCAGCGCCGCCTCCACCACCGGCGCGAAGCGGCTCGGGCGCTTGCGCCTCGCCACCCGGCCGAGGATCCCGCGCGGGGCCCGGCGCTGGCGGCGCGTCTGCACGACCGCGTCGATCACCGTCGCCCCCAGGGCGCTGACCAACGGCCAGGCGATGTAGTCCTTGACGACCTGGTCCTTGGCCTTGCCAGCGATCCCCTTCAGCTCGCGCTGCACCTGGTGCATCGGCTTGTGGCCCTTGCGGATTGCCTCGAAGTCGAGGTCGTGCAGGGCGACGCCCCACTCGAACAGCGCCGCCAGGAGCAGGTTGTAGACCGGCTGCGCGAGGTAGACCGGGTTCCAGCGCTGCGCCGGGTCGATCCGCATGATCTCGTAGCCGAGATCCTTGTCTTTGCCGCGGATGTTGGTGTAGGTGTGGTGGACGAAGTTGTGGGAGTGCTTCCAGGCCTCGGCGGTCGAGGCGGTGTCCCAGTCCCAGGTCGAGGAGTGGATGCGCGGGTCGTTCATCCAGTCCCACTGGCCGTGCATGACGTTGTGGCCGATCTCCATGTTCTCGAGGATCTTTGCCGCCGAGAGGGCCGCGGTCCCGGCGACCCAGGCCGGCCGGTTGCGGGAGGCGACCAGCAACGCCCGTCCGAGCACGGCGAGGCGGCGCTGCATCTCGATCATGCTCTCGATGTAGCGGCGGTCGCGTTCGCCGAGGTCTGCCATCACCCGGTCGCGGATCGCGTCGAACTCCTGGGCGAGCTGCGCCAGCTGCTCCTCGGAGAGATGGGCGAGCGGGTTATCGCTAGAGGTGGCGGTCTGGTCGGCGGTGGGTTCGGTGATCGTGGTCATCTTCGGTTCTCTATCCCCTCATTGTCATAAGGCAATCGCAACGTCGCCTTCGGGCGCGTTGACGCAGGTCCGGACCATCTCTCCCTCTTGCCCATAGACCTCCCCGGTCCGCAGGTCCCTGACTTCGCCGACGCAGAGCCGGCCGATGCAGGTGTGGCAGATCCCCATCCGGCAGCCGAAGGGCAACTCTGCCCCGGCTTCCTCGCCGGCGACGAGGATCGGCGTGCCGCCGTCGCAGTCGGTCTCGACGCCGCTGGAGAGGAAGCGGACGCAGCCGCCCTCACCGGCGACCGCGTCGCCGCCGATCACCGGCTGGAAGCGCTCCATCTCCAGCAGCTCCGGGTCGCCCTCCTCGCGCCAGTGGCTGATCAGCGCGTCGAGCATCTCGCCGGGGCCGGAGACGAAGGCGCGGCGCTCGCGCCAGTCGGGGCAGAGCGCGTCGAGCTCGTGCGGGGCGAAGCGGCCGGCTTCGCCGGTGATCCGCAGGTGCGGCTTGTAGCCGGGACGGCGGGAGTCGAGCTCGCGCAGCTGCTCGCCGAAGATCACCCGGTCGTGGGTGCGGGAAGAGTGGATATGGACGGCGTCGTCAAGAGCGTCGTCGCGGTCGAGGCTGCGCAGCATGCTCATGATCGGCGTGATCCCGCTGCCGGCGCTGATGAAGAGGAGCTTCGGCGGCGGCGGCTCGGGGAGGACGAAGGTACCTTCGACGCCGCCGAGCCGGACGATGTCCCCGGGGCGCGCCTGGTGGACCAGGTACGGCGTCACCTTGCCCGCCTCGACCAGCTTCGGCGTGATCCCGATCAGGCCCTCGGGATGGCCGGGGTCGGTGGTCAGCGAGTAGGCGCGCCAGTGGTGGACGCCGTCGACAATGACGCCAATCCGCAGGTACTGGCCGGCCCGGTGCCCCGGCCACTCGTAGCCGGGCCGGATCAGGATCGTCACCGCGTCGGGGCTCTCGCGGACGATCCGCTCGATCCGCCCGCGCAGCTCCTGCGTCGACCACAGGGGGTTGATCAGTTCGAGGTAGTCGTCGGGCAGCAGCGGCGTGAAGAGCGAGCGGACGGCGTCGAGCGCCCGGCGGCGAGCTTTCGAGACGTTGGGCTTTGCTCCTTGCTCTGCCATTGAGAGATGCTACACCGATCGATGTAATGGTTACGTAAAAGTTCAGGTACTCCTCGCCGCCGGCTCCTATACCCGCCTCAGTCGATCAGCTTCACGTCGCTGATCTCGACTTGGTAGCGGCCCTCCTGGTCACGCGCCGGGGCGGCCTTGTTGAACCAGATCAGGAAGTACTTGGCGGGGGAGCCGAGGTGGAGGTCGACTTCCTCAAGCTCCTTGGCGTCGGTGACCTCGCCGACCGGTTCGCCCCATTCGGTTACTTCTTCGGGCGGGCCGGAGGGGCTGGCGAAGATCTCCGCGTCCCAGCCGGGGGTGGGGGTGCGGATGATCATCTCCGAGGGGGTGTCGGTCGACTTGGCGGTCACGTAGAGGCCGACCCCGGGGTCGGTCCCTTCCTTGGTCCCGGCGAAGGTGTCGGTGTCGTAGTGCTCGCTGCTCCAGGCGGTGCCGGTCGGGTTGCCGTCGATCGCCAGGTTGACGGTCTCGGGGTCCTCTTCGCCGTCGCCCTGCGGGTCGTAGTCGGAGACCCCGGCGAGGGAGACCGCCTTGCCCTTGTCCTTCAGCGCCCCGCCGCCCCCGCCCGGGCCGTTGCCGCTGCTGATCAGCAGCACTGCCGCCAGCACCGCGGCACCGGCGACCAGGACCAAGAGGACGGCGACGCGGGAGCGGCGGCCGCCGCCGGCCAGCTTGCGTTCGGCCGGCGGCACCGCCTCCAGCACGCTGGTGGCCTCACCGGTGGTCGAGCCCGCCCGCGCCGCCTCGACCTCGAGTGCGGTCGAGAGGTCGTCGATCATCTCGCCGACCGACTGGTAGCGGTCGGCGGGATCCTTCGCGGTCGCCCGCTCGACCGTCATCGCCGCCGCGGCCGAGAGCTCGGGCCGGCGTTGCTGGACGTCGGGCAGTTCCTCGTTGACGTGTTTCATCGCCACCCCGACCTGGCTGTCGGCGCTGAACGGGACCTGCCCGGTCAGCATCTCGTAGAGGACGACGCCGAGCGAGTAGATGTCGGAGCGCTGGTCGACGGGGTGGCCCATCGCCTGCTCGGGGGCGACGTAGTCGGTGGTGCCGAGGACGCGGCCGGTCGCCGTCATCCCGTCCTGCTCGAGCTGGCGGGAGATCCCGAAGTCGGTCAGCTTCGCCCGCCCCTCGGAGTCGATGAGGACGTTCTGCGGCTTGATGTCGCGGTGGACCATCTTGCGGGCGTGGGCGACGGTGAGCCCGCGGGCGACCTCGATCGCGTAGGCGAGCGCCTCCTGCGCGTCCAGCGCCCCGACCCGGTTGATCCTCTGCTTCAGCGTCTCCCCCTCGACGTACTCGAAGACGATGTAGGGGTGGCCGCCATCCTCGCCGGCGTCGATCACGGCGACGACGTTGGGGTGGGAGAGCTTCGCCACCGCCCGTGCCTCCTGGCGGAAGCGCTCCAACTGGTCGGCCTGCTCGGACATCTCCCGGTGCATCACCTTCACCGCGACCTGCCGGTCCAAGGTGGTGTCGCGGGCGAGGTAGACGGTCGACATCCCGCCGCTGCCGAGCTTCGCCTCCAGCTTGTAGCGCCCCGACAGCACGGTTCCGATCATTTGGGAACTAATCGAGGCCCGGTCGCTCACTCTCCGGCGAACGTTACGACGCTTCGGTTGTCAAGGCGATTCAGAGGATGCGTCGTGGGCCTTCGGTTGCGCGGCCGATCCGCTTTGCCTCCAGATAGTGCCCCCGCAGCAGCTTCAGGGCGGCGGCCTCGTCAGCCGCCGCGACGACGACGCAGAAGCCGCAGCCCATGTTGAAGACCCTGCTCATCTCCTCCGCGGCGACTTCGCCTCGCTCCTGGATCAGCTCGAAGATCGGGAGGACCGGCAGCGGGTCGTCGATCTCGTAGCCGACGTCGGCGGTAAGCCGCAGCAGGTTCTCGGTGCCGCCGGAGGTGATGTGGGCGAGGCCGCGGACGTCGACCTCGGAACGCAGCAGGGCGACGATCGGCTTGACGTAGATCTGGGTCGGCCGCAGCAGCTCCTCGCCGAGCGGGCGGCCGAGCAGTCCGTCGGGGTCCTCGTCGAGGCCGATCCCCGCCAGCGCCGAGCGGGCGAGGGTGTAGCCGTTGGAGTGGATGCCGGTGGAGGGGAGGCCGATGACGACGTCGCCGGGCTCGACCGCGGAGCCGTCGATGATCGCGTCGAGGGAGACGCGGCCGATGCAGGCGCCGGAGACATCGACGCCGCGGACCAGCTCGCCGAGCTGGGCGAGCTCGCCGCCGGTGATCTCGATCCCGGCCAGCTCGGCGCCGCGGGCCAGGCCGACGCCGATTTCCTCGCAGACCTCCGGGTCGGCCTTGTCGACGGCGATGTAGTCGACCATCGCCAGCGGCTCGGCGCCGACACAGATCACGTCGTTGACGTTCATCGCCACGCAGTCGATCCCGACCGTGTCGAACTTGCCGAGCTCCTCGGCGACGACCAGCTTGGTGCCGACGCCGTCGGTGGAGAAGGCGATCCCGTTCGCCTCGTCGAACTTGATGACGCTCGCATAGTGCCCCGGCAGCGGCACCTGCGCCGAGGGCCGCTCGAGGTTGATCGCGCCGAGCGCACGCACCAGCCCGGCCACGGCCGAATCCGCCGCCCCCTGGTCGACCCCGGCTTTTGCGTAGGCGTCGCTTGCGGTCACCGTCGGCCTAGCTTTGCAAGAACGACGGCCGCCAAGCCGATTCGGTAGGCCGCGTATGGCCACAGCGCCCGGTCGCGCTCGACCAGCTTGATCAGGCGTTGGGAGGCCAGGGTGGAGGCGAAGGAGGCGGTGATGCCGATCGCGAGCGAGCGGCGCAGCGCCGGCGTGGTGCCGCGCTGGGCGAGGCGGGCGCCCTTGAGGGCGGTGGCGCCGACGATGATCGGCAGGGCGATCGTGCGCGAGAGCAGGTTCGCCTGGTCGCGGGAGAAGCGGCGCCAGCGGGCCGCGGCCAGGGTGACGCCGTTGCGGGAGACGCCCGGCGCCAGCGCCGCCGCCTGGGCGATCCCCAGTGCCAGGCCGTCCATCGGCGTTGCGTCGCCGCGCCCGCGCCGCTGCGGCTTGCGGTCGGCGGCGAGCATCGCCATCGCTCCGGCAATTAGCCCGTAGGCGGTCGCCCGCGGTCCGCCGAGGCGCCGCTCGATCGGTCGCTCCAGCGTGTAGCCGACCACCGCCGCCGGCAGGAAGGAGAGCCCGAGCAGCAGTGCCCGGCGGCCGTCGAACTGGCGCAGCTCTTCGCCGATCAACCGCCGCTGGCCTATCAGCAACGCCGCCGCTGCCCCGGTGTGGAGCGCGACCTCCAGGCTCTTGCGCAGCTCCGGGTCGACCTCCTCCCAGTCCCAGCCCGCTAGCCAGGGAAGGAGGACGATGTGCGCCGAGCTCGAGACCGGCAGCAGCTCGGCTGGGCCCTGGACCAGCCCCAGCGCGACCGCGCGCGAAGCCGGGATCCCGCTCAAGCGCCCCTGGTGCCGGCGGGCTCGGCCTCGGGCTGATTATCAGGCTCGCCGTCGCCGTCCCCGCGCCGCCGCCTGACGATCAGGTAGATCACACCACCGACAATCGCCGCGAGGACCACGTAGTCGAGGTAGCCGAGTTTGTGACGCCAGTCTTCCCAATTGTCGCCGACCTTTTCGCCGACGATCGCCAGCATCAGCACCCAGGGGATCGAGCCGAGCAGGGTGTAGGCGCTGAAGCGCCAGAACGGCATCTTCGCCACCCCGGCCGGCAGCGAGATGAAGGTGCGGATGATCGGCAGCATCCGCGAGAAGAAGACGGTCGCGTTGCCGTAGCGGGCGAACCAGTCGTCAGCCCATTTCAGGTGCTTGGGGCTGATGTGGATCAGCTTGTTTTTTTCCAGCAGGTCGATGCGGCCGAAGTAGCCGACCGCGTAGGCGATCCAGGAGCCGACCAGGTTCCCCAGCACACCGGCGGCGACGATCCCGAACAGGCTGAGTTCGCCTTTGGAGACGCTGAAGCCGGCGAAGAGCATGATCGCCTCGCTCGGGATCGGGATGCAGGCGGACTCCAGAACCATCAGCAGGAAGACCGCGGCCTCGCCGGCCGAGCCGATGAATTCGGTGGCGACGTCGACGATCGGTTCGACCACCTTGTCGGAGACGGAGGCGAGCAGGAGGGGTCCCATGCAGGGCTCATCGTATGGATAAAGCTGAACCCCCCGTAAACTGGGTTGCTCATGCGCCGGTTGAACCACCCCGTCTACCGGAACCGGGTTCTGCAGGTAGCGGCCGATGCCGTGCTCGTCGCGCTGGCCTATTTCCTCGCCTTCCAGCTGCGCTTCCTCGACCAACCGCACGGCTGGCCGCACCGCTACGAGGTCCTCTTCGCCCAGTCTGTCGGCTTCGTCGTCGCCGGCAAGCTCATCGTCTTCGCCGCCTTCGGGCTCTACCAGAAGTGGTGGCGCTACGTCAGCGGCCGCGACTTCATGCTGATCCTTCGCGCCGTCGCCGTCGCCAGCGCGATCCTGGTCGTCGTCTTCGCGGTCGCGAAGCCGTTCGCCCACACGCTGCCGCGCTCGGTCGAGGTCACCGACTTCATCCTCACCCTGATCCTTGTCGCCGGCGCTCGCCTCGCAGTGCGGCTGATCGTCGAACGGCCGACCCGCGGCGCCCGCCTGCCCAAGCACGAGGTGCTGGTGATCGGCGCCGGCTCCGGCGGCCAGATGGTCGTCCGCGAGCTGCAGCTGAACCCCGGCCTCGGCGCCACTGCGATCGGCTTCGTCGACGACGACCCGCGCAAGCGCGGAATGCGGATGCTGGGCCTGAAGGTGCTCGGCTCGACCAAGCAGATCGAGAAGATCCTCGACGAGACCAACCCCGACGAGGTGGTGATCGCGATCCCCTCGGCGCCGGGGACCCTGCGCGCCCGCATCGTCGCCGCCTGCCGCGATCGCGAGATCCCGATCCGCACCCTGCCGACCGTGTTCGAGCTCCTGCGCGGGGGCGTCCAGCTCAACAAGCAGCTGCGCGAGGTCCGGGTCGAGGACGTGCTCGGCCGCGAGCCGATCGTCCGCGAGCTCGACCGCGTTGGCGCCTATCTGACCGACAAGATCGTCCTCGTCACCGGCGCCGGCGGCTCGATCGGCTCCGAGCTCTGTCGCCAGATCGCCCAGGTCAAACCGCGGCTGCTGGTGATGCTCGATCACGCCGAGGACAACCTCTTCCAGATCGACCGCGAGATGGTCGAGGAGCGCCACTTCGCCAGCTGCGAGTCGGTCCTCGCCGACTGCAAGGAGCCGCACCGGATGCTGGAGGTGATGCAGCGGTTCAAACCGCAGGTTGTCTTCCACGCCGCCGCCTACAAGCACGTGCCGCTGATGGAGGCAAACCCGCTGGAGGCCGTGCGCAATAACGCGATCGCCACTCGGGTCACCGCCGAGACCGCCGCCGCCTCCAAATGCGAGCGCTTCGTCCTGATCTCGACCGACAAGGCGGTCAACCCGAAGACGGTGATGGGCGCCTCGAAGGCGATGGCCGAGTGGATCGTCCAGGCGGCGGGGGAGAAGTACCCGGAGACCCGCTTCGCCTCGGTGCGCTTCGGCAACGTCCTCGCTTCCTCCGGCAGCGTCGTGCCGATCTTCCGCGGCCAGATCGAGCGCGGCGGGCCGGTCACGGTGACCCACCCGGAGATGACCCGCTACTTCATGACGATCCCCGAGGCGGTCCAGCTGGTGATCCGCAGCGGCGACATCGGCGCCGGCAAGGGCGAGGTCTTCGTCCTCGACATGGGCGAGCCGGTGAAGATCGTCGACCTCGCCCACAACATGATCCGGCTCGCCGGCTACGAGCCGGAGAAGGACATCGCGATCGAGTTCACCGGCCCGCGACCGGGGGAGAAGCTGCACGAGACCCTCTTCTCGGCGGGCGAGGAGGTGCAGCCGACGGCGGCGCGGCGGATCAACCGGGCGGTGCGGCGCAAGGCGCTCGACCAGGAGTGGGTCGACTCCACCCTCAACTCACTCGAACACCTGGTTCTGGCCGGGGACGAGGCTAATTTGGCGGAGCGCGTCGTCGAGATGATCGCCGCACCGGGCGGCGACACGGCGACGGTCGCCGCCAACGAATAGCCTCTCGCAGCCACTTTGGTCCATGCGATCGAACAAATCGGCGCCTTCGCCGGCCTGGCCGCGTTCCTCGGGCTGGCGGTCCTGGCCCTGCTCTCGTTCACCCACGGGCGGGACATCCGCCGCCTGCGCGAGTGGGCGGGGTCGGCCCCTGAGCGTGACGCCGAGCGCAAGGAGCAGACCTCGACGATCGCCGCCCAGCGGGCCGAGGAGCTGCGGGCGCTGCAGGAGGCGCGCACGGCCGAACACCAAGCGGTTTCAAGCCGCGAGGAACGCCGGCGCCGGCGCGAGGAGGGGCTGCCGGTGGAAGGGCGCGGCGAACGCCTGCGCAACCGCTTCTCCGGCTTCGGCTCGATGACCTCGCACCCGCTGGCGCTGGTCGCGCTCTTCCTCGTCCTGGTGGTGGTCGTGGGCGGCGCCGCCTATCTGCTGCTGAGCGGCTCCGACAGCGGCGGCGGCAACAGTGGCGGTTCCAAGCAGGCGGCGGCGAAGATCAAGCCGGGCGAAATCGAAGTCAGCGTCCTCAACGGCACCGCGGTCCCCGGCCTGGCCGCCACGGTCGGCGACGAAGTCGAAGAAAAGGGCTTCGAACTTGGCGCCGTCACCAACAGCAGCTCCAGCTTCAGCGACAGCGTCGTGATGTTCGCGCGCGGCCACAAGACCGAAGCGAAAAAGGTTGCCAAGCAGTTGAAGATCAAGAAGCTGCAGTTGATGAGCGGCGAAATCGAATCCGTCTCGGCTGGTGCCCCCGTCGCCGTGATCGTCGGCGAGGACGATGCCGAAGCGGCTCAGTGATGGGACGGTGGATGATGGCCGGGCGCCGGTCTCCCCACGCGCGGCCGCGGTCGTCTTCGCTCTCCTTGTCCTCGCCACGGTAGGCGCCTTCGCCTACGCGCAGCGGTTGAAGCGCGACCCGCTGGTCCTCGACCGGGTCAGCTTCGTCGGCGCGCCGCGGGGCAAGCAGGAGACGCCGAAGCACAGCTTCACCCCCAACGGCGACTGCCGCCACGACCTGATGCGGATCCGCTTCCGCACCACGATCTCCGCCCGCGGCACGGTCCAGGTGATCAAGCCCGGCGGCCGCGTCGTCTTCACCCTGGCCCGCGACGAGTTCCTCAAGCGCTACAGCTTCCACACCTACTACTGGGACGGCCGCCAGCGCGGCGGCGGTACCGCGCACCCGGGTCGCTACAAGCTGCGGGTGAAACTCGGCGACCGGGTGCTGGTGACGCCGGGAGTGATCCGACTGCACCGCTCGCCGAAGCACGCGAGGTCGAAGTGCTGAGCGACGTCCTCGCCGCGATCGGCCTGATCGCCGCGGCAGGAGCCAGCGGAGCGGCGATCCTGCTGCCGCCTGGGCGGCCGCGGGCGCTGCTGCTGGTCGCGGCGATGGTCCTCTTCCCGATCCTGATCGCCGGCGACCAGTGGCACGCGACTCAGATCGTCGATCTCCGCCACGACGAGGCGCGGATCGTCGAGCTGCTGGCTCTGGCGGCAGCCGCGATCGCCGTCCTCGCCTACCTCTTCCGCCGCTGGCCGATCCTGCTGCCGCTGGCGATCCTCCTCGCGATCCCTTTCCGGGTGCCGCTACACGCCGGCGGCGACACCGCCAACCTGCTGGTCCCGCTCTACCTGGTGATCGCCGCCGCGGTGGTGGCGACGCTGCTGCGCGACTGGACCGATCCGCCGACCGTGCACGCGCCGCGGGCGCTGGCCTACGTCCTCGCCGCCGCGGTCGTCCTCTACGCCTTGCAGGCCCTCTATTCCGACGATTTCTCCAAGGGCCTGCAGAACGTCTGCTTCTTCTTCGTCCCCTTCACGATCGCCTACCGGCTGCTGCGCGAGGTCGAGTGGGACCGCCGGCTGCTGCGGTGGGCGCTGATCGTGGTCGGGGTGGAGGCGGTCGCCTTTGTCCTCGTCGGCGGCGTCGAGTCGGTCACCCGCAGCCTGTTCTGGAACGACCAGATCATCCGCTCGAACGAATTCCACACCTACTTCCGCGTCAACTCGGTCTTCTGGGATCCGAACGTCTACGGCCGCTATCTGGCCCTGGTCACCGTGGTGGCGACCGGGGCGCTGCTTTGGGCGCGCACGCGGGAGGCCTTCTGGCCGCTGAGCGGTCTCATCCTCGTCCTCTGGATTGGCCTCGTCCCGACCTACTCGCAGTCGAGCTTCCTCGCCTTGCTCGCCGGCCTCGCGGTGCTGGCGGCGATCCGCTGGAGCTGGCGCTGGACCCTGGCGGCCGTTGCCGTCGGCGCGATCGGCGCGGTCCTCGTCGTCCTCCTCGTCGGCGGTTCGGGCAAGATCACCTCCGCCCGACTCAACGTCGACCTCAGCGGCCGCGGCAGCCTGATCTCCGGCGGCGCCGACCTCTTTGCCGAAAGGCCGATCCAGGGCTACGGCTCCGGTTCCTTCCAGGCCGCCTATCGTGACCACCGCGACAACAAAGACGCGCCCGTCACGGTTTCCCACACTGAGCCAGTGACCGTCGCCGCCGAGCAGGGCCTCCTAGGACTGTGCGTCTACCTAGCTCTGATCGCGGTTGCGCTCTTGACCCTCGGCCGCGGCCTTTGGAGCGTTCCTCCGCCCGCAGGCTTGGCGGCTCGAGCCGCGGTGCTGGCGGCGTTCGTGGCGCTCCTCGTGCACACGCTTGCCTACGCCGGTTTCTTCGAGGATCCGCTGACCTGGGTGCTGCTGGCGATCGGCGCCTCGCTGGCGTGGGCGGAACCCGCGGTCCGCAAGCCTGCGTAGGGTCTTTCCGTGTCGGGATACCTGCGAAGGCTGGCGACGACCGGCGCGGCCTACACGGCCGCGAGCATCCTCAGCAAGGTCATCGCCGTTGCGTTGCTGCCGCTCTACACGCGGTATCTGAGCCCGGCTGATTACGGCGCCGCCGAGATCCTCTTCGCCGCAGTGGTCACCGTCAGCATCGTCGTCCGCTTCGGCTTGATCGAGGCGATCCTGCGCTTCTACTACAAGGACGACGAGGACCCGGCGCAGGTCGTCGCCGGCAGCTTCGCCGGGCTCTTCTGGCTCGCGACCATTGGGGCGCTCATCCTGCTCCCGTTTGCCGAACCAATCGCCGAAGCGCTGCTCCCGGAAGCAAAGAAGCTCGGCTCGTCTGCGACCGACCTGGTGCGGATCGCGATCGGCGGCCTCTGGGTGCTGACGATGTGGGAGTTCATGCTCACCCTGTTCCGGCTCGAGGAGCGGGCGCGGGCCTACTTCCTGACCACGATCCTCAACGTCCTCGCCTCGATCGCCCTCACCGTGGTCCTGGTGGTCGGGCTTGAAGAGGGGGCACGCGGTCTGCTGGTCGGCAGCTACGCGGCCGGGGCCGCTTTCGTCCTCGCTCTGGTCGCGCTGCAGTGGCGTCGCCTCTCGCTGCGCTTCGACCGCGGACTGATGCGGCGGCTCTTCCGCTTCGGGGCGCCGACGATGCCAGCCGAGGTCTCGCTCTACCTGCTCAACTTCGTCGACCGCCTGATCATCGTCCGCTCGCTCGGCCTCGCCGAGGCGGGGCTCTACTCGCTGGGGGTGAAGTTCGCGCAAGCGGTCAACGTCCTCGTCCGCGGCTTCCAGCTCGCCTGGCCGCCGCTCGCCTACTCGATCCGCGAGGACGAGGAGGCGCGTCGCGTCTACGCCACCGTCGTCACCCTCTTCGTCGCCGGTTGCGCCTGGGTGGTCGCCGGGATGTGGCTGCTCTCGCGCTGGATCGTCCGCGCCCTCGCCGACCCGAAGTTCTTCGACTCCTTCGAAGTGATCGGGCTGATCTCCACCGCCGTCACCCTCTACGCCCTCTACCTCGTCCTTGTGGTGATCCTCGGCCGCACCGGCCGCACCGAGTTCAACTTCCCGGCGGCGATCGGCGCCCTGGTCGCCAACGTCATCCTCAATCTCCTCCTCGTCCCGCCGCTGGGGATCGTCGGCGCCGGCCTAGCCCTCGTCGCCTCCTACGTCGTCGTGCTTGGCCTGATGTACGTCTTCACCCAGCGCCTCTTCCCGGTCCCCTATGAATGGGGAAGGCTGCTGCGCGTCGTCCTCGCTGTCGCCGCCCTGGTTGCCCTGGCCGAACTGCTCGTCCCGACCTCCGGCGCCCTCGGCCTCCTGATCCGCGCCGTCCTCTTTGCCGCCTACCCCCTGCTGCTCCTCGCGACCGGCTTCTTCACCACCGGCGAGCGCCGCTGGCTCGCCCGCCTCCGCCACCCTGGCGAGGTGATCGCCGGCCTAGCCTCCCTCCGCGCAGCCCAGCCCGCGGTTGTCGACGGCGACGTCTCGGAGATCTACGAGGTGGAGCGAATGGACGAGGACGCCCGTTCCTGAGCTTTGTCCCGGAGAGACTCGCCGCTGCTCGGGAAGAGCGCTTGGCGGGCGTGGGCCCAGTAGATGGGGGCGGGTTGCTTCGGCAGCAGGCTCGCGGCAATCGCGCGGGCTGCGTATGACCAGGCGGTGAGGATGCGGACCGCCAGGGCGGCTCCGCGGCCGTGGTGCTTTCGCATGTAGAGGTTGCGGTTGCGGTGGAATTCGACGATCCGGGGGAGGCCCTTGGCGAGGTCGGTTGAAAGCTGATCGTGGTGGACCGCCTCAGCGGTGGGGACGAAGAGCGAGTGCCAGCCGGCCTCGCGCAGGCGCTTGGCGAAGTCGCACTCGTCGTAGTAGACGAAGAACTCGGGGTCCATGTAGCCGACGGAGGCGGCCGCCTCGCGGCGGACCATCAGCGCGCTTGACTGCGCCCAGTCGACGCTGCGCACCTCCCCGCCCTTGCTCTCAACGGTCAGCCAGCGGTGGAGGAAGAGGGCGCCCGCGAGGGCCGTGCCGACGCCAGGAAAGCGCCAGGCGCAGGGAACGGGCTTGCCGTCTGAGTCGAAGAGCTGCGGGGTGGCCGCCGCGGCTTTCGGTTCCCGCTCCATCACCTCGAGCAGCGCCTCGACCGCGCCCGCCCGCAGCTCGGAATCCTCGTTCAGCAGCAGGCAGTATTTCCCCTGCGCCTCGCCCATCAGGGTCGAGTCGTTCTCCGCCTTGCCCGCCCGCCGCTCAAGGGCGATCAGGCGGATCTCGCCGCCGAGCCCGCGGACGGCCTCGGCCGAGCCGTCCTCGGAGGCGTTGTCGAGGACAAGGATCTCGCGCTCGACTCCCTCGGGGTGGGCGCGCTCGATCGCGGCCAGGCAGGCGAGCAGGTACTCGCGGCCGTTCGTGTTCACGACGCAGTAGGAGAGCGTGGGGGTCAAGGAGGGGACGATAATCCGCCGCTGGGTGTCCGGCTCGACCCGGACATCAAAGGTTATGAAGGTCCAACTCGTCGACCCCTCGGCGTTCACGCCTCCCTACGACCGCGCTCTGGCGGCGGCGCTGGCGCGCGCCGGCGCCGAGGTCGAGCTGCTGACGACGCGCTTCCTCTACGGGCCGGTGCCGCCGGCCGAGGGCTACCAGGTGGAGGAGCTCTTCTACCGCCGCTCCGCCGGCCGCGGCCTCGACGCTCCGGCGCGGTTGCCGTTCAAGGCTGCCGAGCACGTCCCCGACATGCTGCGCTTCCGCCGCGCCGCTGACGCCGACGTCGTCCACTACCAGTGGCTGACGGTCCCGTCGCTCGACGCCCACCTGCTGCCGCCGACCCGTCCCCGGGTGATGACCGCCCACTACATCCTGCCGCCGCAGCCGAAGCGCCGGCAGGTGCGCTCCGCCCGCCGCGTCTTCGACGCCATGGACGCCGTCGTCGCCCACTCCGAGCACGGCGCGGCCCGCCTCCGCGACGAGGTCGGCCTTGATCCGGCCAAGGTCCGCGTCGTCCCCCACGGCGCCTTTGACTACCTGACGAAGCTGCCGGAGGAGATGCCGCTGCCGGCGGAGCTGGAGGGGGCGGAGGGGTCGGTGATCCTCTCCTTCGGCCTCCTGCGCCCCTACAAGGGAATCGAGGGCCTGCTCGAGGCCTACCGGCGGCTGGTCGTCGCGGTGCCGGCGCCACCTGAGCTCTGGATCGTCGGCAACCCGCGGATGGACGTCGAGCCACTGCGGCAGCTGGCGGCGGAGGCTGGCGGCCGCGTCCGTTTCGTCACCCGCTTTGTCGAGGACGCCGAGATCCCGGCGATCTTCCGCCGCGCCGACCTGCTCGTGCTCCCCTACCTCGACGCCGAGCACTCCGGCGTCCTCTACACCGGCCTCGCCTTCGGCAAACCGATGGTCCTCAGCGCGGTCGGCGGCTTCCCCGAGGTGGCCGAGACCGGCGCCGCCCGCTTGGTCCCACCGGGCGACACCCCCGCGCTCGCCGCCGCGCTGGAGGAGCTGGCCGGCGACGAGAGCGCCCGCCGCGACCTGGCCGCCGCCGCCACCCACGCCGCCGCCGGCCCCTTCTCCTGGGACGAGGCCGCCCGCCGCACGCTCGAGCTCTACCGCGAGCTCCTGGAGGCCCACGCGTGACCACCATCGCCGCGATCCTCTTCTGGCTCAGCGCCGCCGCCATCGTCTATACCCACCTCGGCTACCCGCTGCTGCTGATGGCGCTGACCCGTCTTACAGGCCGAGACCAGCGTCGTTTCCAGAGTTCTAGGTCCTATAGCCCCCAAAAGTCTGGAAACGTTGCCGGCGAGGAGCTGCCGACCGTCTCCCTGATCGTTCCCGCCTACGACGAGGAGCAGGTGATCGCCGGGAAAGTCGCCAACGCGCTCGCGCTCGACTACCCGCGCGAGCGGCTGCAGGTGATCGTTGCCTCCGACGGGAGCACCGACGCCACCGCCGAACGCGCCCGCGCCGCCGGCGCCAGCCTCGTCCTCGAGCTGCCGCCGGGAGGCAAGGTCGCCGCCCTCAACGCCGCCGCCGAGCAGGCCGCCGGTGAGGTCCTTGCCTTCTCCGACGCCAACAGCGTCTGGTCCCGCGACGCCCTGCGCCGCCTCGTCGCCCCCTTTGCCGACCCTGGCGTCGGCTACGTCTGCGGCCAGGTCCGCTTCCTCGACCCCGACGGCAACAACCTCGAGGGCGCCTACTGGCGCTACGAGATGGCGGTGCGGGAAGCGGAGTCCGCCCTCGGTGGGGTCACTGCCGGCAACGGCGCGATCTACGCGGTGCGCCGCGACGCCTTCATCCCGCTGGCGCCCTCCGGCAGCCACGACCTCAGCTTCCCCTTCCGGCTCGCCAAGCGCCGGCTGCGCTCCATCTACGCGCCCGGCGCCCGCGCCGAGGAGAAGATGGTGCCAACGCTCGAGGGCGAGTTCGCCCGCAAACGGCGGATGATGGTCGGCCTCTGGGACATCGTCGTCGGCGAAGGGATGCTCTCGCCGCGCCGCTACCCGCCGCTCTACGCCTTCGAGATCGCCTCGCACCGGCTCCTCCGCTACCTCAGCCCGCTGCTTCACGTCGTCGCCTTCCTCGCCAACCTCTTCCTGCTCGGCGACGGCTGGTTCTACGACCTCGCCTTCGTCCTCCAGCTCGCCTTCCTCGCCGCCGCCCTGCTCGGCCGCTCGCTGCCGATCGCGCCCTTCCGCATAGCCCGCTATTACCTACTGACCACCGCCTCGATCGCCCTCGGCCTCTGGGACCGCATGCGCCACGGCGCCGGCGGGCGCTGGGAGAAGGCCGAGGGGACCCGCTGATGCCGCGCGCCTTCGACCTCGTCATCGCCGCCCTCGCCCTGGCGATCCTCTCGCCGCTGCTGCTGATCGCGGCGGTCGCGATCAAGTTGACCAGCGCCGGCCCGGTCGTCTACCGACAGCGCCGGGTCGGCCGCGGCGGCCGCGAGTTCGAGATGTGGAAGCTGCGGACGATGGTCCAGGGCTCCGACCCGATCGGCGTCGGCAAGATCGTCTACCGCGACGACCCCCGGGTCACCGCCCCCGGCCGTCTCCTCCGCCGCACCTCCCTCGACGAGATCCCCAACCTCGTCAACGTGCTCCGCGGCGAGATGGCGATCATCGGCCCGCGCCCGACGATCAAGGCCCAGGTCGACGACTACACGCCGCGGCAGAAACGCCGCCACGAGGTCCTCCCCGGAATCACCGGCTGGGCCCAGGTCCAGGGCCGCGCCGGCATCCCCTGGGAGCAGCGGATCGAGCTCGACGTCTGGTACGTCGACCACCGCAGCCTCCTCCTCGACCTCCGCATCCTCGCCAAATCGGTCTGGCTGGTCCTCACCGGCCAGGGCCTCGCCCCGGACTGAGCGGGATAGGGTTCGCGGCGTGAGCGCCGAGCGTCCCGCCGTCACCTTGCGACCCTTCGAGGAGGCCGACGCTCCCGCCGTCCACCGCTGGTTTAACAACCCGGCGGCGGTCGCTTCGCTGATGGAGCAGCGGAACGAGTTCGCGCTCGAGCAGGCTGAAGCCTGGACGCGGCGGGCGATGGACGACTCCGGCGAGGACCGCAAGTTCGCGATCGTCGTCGAGGGCTACGAGGAGCCGGTCGGCTTCACTGCCCTCTACGGCCTCTTCCGCCAGACCGCTCCCGAGCTCGGGGCGCTGATCGGCGACGACGTCCGCGGCAAGGGCGTCGGTCGCCGCGCCGAGGCGCTGACGATCGCCAAGGCTTTTGATCAGTTTGGCGCCCATCGGGTCTATGGGCGCATCCCCGCCCGCAACGAGGTTGCGAAGAAGACCGTCGCCGGCCTCGGCTGGAAGCACGAGGGGACGATGCGCGCCCACCTCGCCCGCCGGGACGGCCCGCCCGACGACTGCGAGGTCTGGGGCGTGCTCCCCGACGAGTTCCGCGCCGCCGCCGCGGACCTGCTCGAGTGACCGCGGCCACCGCCGAGCTCATCCCCGACCGCGGCGAGGCCGCGAGCGACGACGAGTTCTTCCGCTCGCGCCCGTTCCTCGCGGCCGAGGGAGTCACCCACACTCTGAAAATCGAGAGCGATAAGGGGGTGCTGGTGGCGCCGCTGATCGTTCGGGAGATAGAAGGGAGCGGCGAGCGGGACGCGGTTTCTCCGTACGGCTATCCCGGGCTTGTTGGGGGAGAGGGGCGGGGGGGTCTTCTACCGGACCCGCTCGCTTCGCTCGCTCTAAGTGTCCGTACGAAGACCCCCCCGCCCCTCGACCCGGAGGGGATTGATTTTTCTAGGACGGGGCTGGTCAGTGTCTTCATTCGTCACGCGTTGGGGCCGTCGCCGCTGGCTGGGACCAGCGAGCGGAATGTGGTTCAGATTGCCGATCCTGCCTTGCCGCGTAAGAGTCGGCCGAGCGATCGGCGGCAGGTGCGGCGCAACCTCGAGGGTGGGTATGAGCTAGAGCTAGTGGCCGGGCCGGCGACGAGCCGTGAACAGCGGGCCGGCTTCCTTCGTGTCTACGAGCAGACGATGCGGCGGACCGGGGCGGCAGCGCACTACTTCTTCGGCGCCCAGTACTTCGATCGGGTTCTTGAAGCGGAGAGGACTTGGTTGGTCCTGGCGACGGGTCCGGAGGGCGATCTGGCCGCGGCCTCGATTGCTGCGGTCAGCGACGGCTTCCTCCACTACTACCTCAGCGGCAGCGCCGACTCGCACCTACGCGACGCCCCGATGAAGAACGTCGTTACTCGCCTGGTCGAACATTCGCAGGAGCTCGGCCTGCCGCTCAACCTCGGCGGCGGCATCTCCCTTGGCGATGCCCTAGAGGAGTTCAAGCGCGGCTTCGCCAACCGGCAGCAGGCCTGGCTCACCTCCGAGCTGATCTGCGACCGAGAGCGCTACGTCGAGCTCAGCGCCGGCCGCGAGAGCGGGGGCTTCTTCCCCGCCTACCGCGCCTGAGCGCGGCTCAGGATTCGGAGGATTCTTCGGGTTCCGACGGGGTCGGCCCGGTGAATTTGAAGCCGAAGACCGGCTCGCCGCCGTATTTGCCCCACGTTTCCCTGCCGAAGGCGCGGATCGCGTCGAGGGTGATCGCGCCTTTGTATTCGGGGCAGCCGAGCAGGTTGGTCCAGGTGGTTGCCGCCACCTGGTAGGGCATCGTTTTGTTCGGGAAGAGCAGCGAGGCGCCGTACATCGTGTCGTAGAGGCCCTTCAGTTCCAGCTGCTCTTTTTCCGGCAGGCTCGGCGCGTACTGGATCTCCAGCCGCCCGTGCTCGAGCGAGTGGACGTAGTCGATCGGTTCCGGTTCTTCGGAGTAGGCGCCGTCGGCCTGCTGATAGGGCGGTTCGACGTGCTTGCCCGAGGTCGGCGGGCTGGTCTTGTAGTTCGGCGTCGGCGAGCCCTTCGGGATGTGTTCGTGTCCCTCGTCTTCGAGTTTCAGCTCCAGTTTGCACCCGGCCTGTTTCGCCGCCTGCTGCAGGTTCGTCACCTTGGGCGCGGGCGGGGGGATCCCTTCGCGTTCGTCCGGCGCCACCCCGTTGGTCGAGCCGTAGGCCGAGTTGACGTTGATGTGGGCGTCGCCGCTGCCATCGCCGTTGCCGCTGCTGTCGCTGCCGCCCGTCGCGAGGATGAAGACGACGACCGCGATTGCCAGAACCACGGTCGAGCCGAGCGCGTAGGCGAGGATCAGGCGTGAGTTGCCGCTGCGCTGTTCGCGCTTTTCGGCGTCGATCCGTTCCTGCCGCAGTTTTTCGCGTTCCCGCTCGCCCTTCCCCATAACGGTCCCTAAGCCTAGTCGGCTCGCTCCATTTCGGCGGCGTCGCCGCGAACCCGCTCCCACGGCCGCGAGGCCTTCAGCGCCCCGAGGACGGCCCGCGTCGCGGGCGCCCGGTTGAGCGCGTAGAAGTGGATGCCCGGTGCGCCGGCGATCAGCAGCTCGGCGCACTGCTGGGCGGCGTAGGCGATCCCCAGCTCGAACTCGCGCTCCGGGTCGCCGCCGGCGGCCGCGAAGGCCGCTTCGAGGGCGGGCGGAATCGTCGCGTCGCAGAGGCCGCAGATCCGTTTCGTCTGGGCGAAGCTGGTGACCGGGATCACGCCGGCGATAATCGGCACCTCGATCCCGCGCGCCCGCGCCGCCCGCACGAAGTCGAAGTAGACCTGGTTGTCGAAGAAGAGCTGGGTGATCAGAAAGCCGGCGCCGGCGTCGACCTTCGTCTTCAGGTAGCGGAGGTCGGCCTCGAGGTCGGGCGCCTCGGGGTGCACCTCCGGGAAGCAGGTGCCGCCGATTCCGAAGCTCCAGCCAGCGCCGATGAAGGCCGCGAGCTCGGCGGCGCTGCCCAGCCCTCCCTCGGGCTGGACGAAGTCCGGCTGGCCGCGCGGCGGGTCGCCACGCAGGGCAAAGACGTTCTCGATCCCCGCCGCCTCGATCAGGTCGAGGGTCGTCGCCAGCCCCTCGGTGGTCTCGCCGACGCAGCTGAGGTGCGCCATCGTCTCGAAGCCGATCTCGTCCTTCAGCGCCGTCGTGATCTCGACCGTGCCGTCGCGGGTGGAGCCGCCGGCGCCGTAGGTGACCGAGACGAAGTCGGGCTCCAGCGCCCGCAGCTCGCGCGCCGTCTCGAACAGCTCGTCGGTTGCCGCGGCGGTCTTCGGCGGAAAGAACTCGATCGAAAAGGTCGGCTTCCGCTCAGCGATGATCTCGTCAATGCGCACCCGCTGAGGGTAGCCGGAGCGCGCGGAGTCGGTCCTCTCCTGCTGAATCCGGGTTTTGCGGAAACGCCTTGCGCGACCCCCTGGACATCGCTCGGCAACCGGCGTAAGTTCGCCCTGCGACCGGGAGAGACCGGGCCCCGCGGAAGCCAAGTGGGAAACGGTCTCGAAGGTGGCGCCACGAGCTTCTGAGTGCGAAGGCTACGCACGAGGCAGGCAACGAGCGCCATCACCGGTCGTTTTCTTTTGCCGGTCACGTCCGCAGCGATACCTACGGTTGCGGCTGGTCTTGGCAGTCCTGCCCTTCCGAGACCGGCGACCGGGGCGCACCTTGGGGAGCCGGCGTCGTCGCGAAACCCCGTGCACCGCGCGACGACTAGCCCGCCGCTCCCTACTTCCAGTCCGCGTCGGAAGCTGTGGGAGGATCCGGGGATGAGCAGCCCGGAGGTCCGCTACGAGCGCCGCGGGTCGGCGGCGGTGCTGACGATCGACCGTCCCGACCGTCGCAACGCGATCGACGCCGCCACCGCCGGCGCCCTGCGGAGCGGCTTGGAGAAGTTCGAGGCCGACGACGATGCTCGCGTGCTGGTGCTGACCGGCAGCGGCGAGGCCTTCTGCGCGGGGGCCGACCTGAAGGCTCTCGACCTGGACGTAGACGACCCGGGAGGCCCGCTCGGCTTCAGCCGCCTCACTCCCGCGAAGCCGGCGATCGCCGCGATCGACGGCTGGTGCCTGGCCGGCGGGCTCGAGCTGGCGCTTTGGTGCGACCTGCGGATCGCGACGGCGCGCTCGATCTTCGGCTGCTTCGAGCGGCGCTGGGGAGTCCCGCTCGTCGACGGCGGCACCCAGCGGCTGCCGCGGGTGGTCGGGATGGGCCGGGCCTTGGAGATGATCCTCACGGGCCGGCCGGTCGCGGCCGAGGAGGCGGAGCGGATCGGCCTGGTCAACCAGGTGGCGGAGCCGGGGGAGCACCTCGACCAGGCCCTGGAGTTAGCCGAGCGAATCGCCTCGTTCCCGCAGGAGACGATGCTGAGCGACCGCCGAGCCGCCATCGAGGGAGCCGGCCTGCCGCTGGCCGAGGGGCTGGAGCTGGAGCGGCGAGTGGGGCGCGAGGTGCTGGTGGTAGCGGCGCGTGGCGCCGCCCGCTTCGCCGGCGGCGAGGGGCGCGGCGGCCGCGGAGTCTGAGCCGACCGTTAGGGCTAAGGCTGCTCTGCCCGCATCGCCGCGCCGGCCTCGTCGGGGCCGAAGAAGGGGAGGATCGCCAGGTAGGTCAACTCAGGTAAGAGCCGCTGGTACCCATCGGTCTGGTTGGAGGCGAGACGGCTGTGGAGGACGGCGAGGATCCCCGCGACCACCGCCTCGGCCGATATCGCCGGAGCGACGTCGCTGCTTTCCTTTCGCGCCAAGTCCACCATCGCAGCGGCACGCGCCATCGCCTCTGTTCGTTTCGCCACCGCCTGCGGCCCGGCGGCATGAACCTCGACCAGCAGCGCCTTGCCCACTGCCGGCTGCCCGTCGAGGAAGCGGAGCAGGCCTTTCAGCGCCCCACCAAGTTGACCGCGCCAGGTGGTCTCCCTGGCAGCGGCATCCCGCATCGCCAGCTCCACCCAGGCGGAGCCGGCGTCGAGGGCCTGCAGGTAGCAGTCCTCCTTGTCGCTGAAGGAGTCGTAGAAGGCCTGGCGGTAGACGCCGGCCTCGGCGATCGCGTCCTGGACCGTGGTCCGCTCATACCCATGCGTGCCAACCGCTATCAGCATCCCCTGGAGGATGCGCTGCCTCTTTCCGGTCAAAGTCCCCGCCCGGTCGAAGTTGATTGAGAAAACGCCTTGTCTGGCTTTGGTACCTAAACGGTATCCGGTAAGGGGCCGCGGGGACACCGCGATCGGACTTAGGTACTCTTACGTTCGTGGCTGCTAAGTCAACACCGCGTCCACTTCCGGGTCAGCACCAGCTCTCGCGCGAGTTCATCGCCAAGCACCAGCGGGCCCGGATCGTCAACGCGCTTGCCCTCGAGGTCTCCGAGAAGGGCTATCGCAACGTCACCGTCGCCGACATCGTCAAGCGCGCCGGGATCGCCCGCAACACCTTCTACGAAAACTTCGGCTCGAAAGAGGACTGCTTCCTTGCGGCCCAGCAATTCGCGATGTCAGCTGCGCTCGGCCGAGTGGTGGAGGCCGCCGGGGAGATCGACGATTGGCCCTACCGGGTCGAGGCTGGACTCGCCGCCTTCCTCCACTTCGTCGCCGAGGAGCCGGCGCTCGCCCGCACCTGCATGGTTGACGCCCTTGCCGCCGCCCCGTCCTCTGTCCGCTACTACGAGGAGTCGCTGCAGTCCTTTGTTTCCCTGTTTCGACTTGGACGCGATGTCTCGCCGCACGGACGGAAGCTGCCGGAGACAATCGAGGAGGCCCTTATCGGGGGAGTCTTCTGGATCGTCTACCAGCGTCTCCTTGAGGACGAACCGGAGCGGATCGAGAGGCTGCTTCCCGAGTTGGTCGAGTTCGCCCTCACCCCATACCTGGGGGCCGAGGCCGCCCGGGTCGTGGCACTGGAGGGAGACGGTGCATCCGCAGCGTCCAGCTCCCGCGGCTAGCCGGCCGGATCAAGAAACTGGCCAGTTAGCCAGATTAAGCTGCAATCGTTTGAATCGGTATCGTCGATTCTCTTGAGCGAACCAGTCAACCCCTCTGTTGATTCGCCGGAGTACCCGCCCGAGCTCGCCCGCCTCCCCCCGGGCCGCCACGGCCTACCGCGCGAGTTCGTCGCCCGGAATCAGCGCGAGCGATTGATCGCGGGCCTGGCGGAGGCGGTCGCCGAACAGGGCTACGCCGGCACCACGATCGCTCACATCACCCGCCATGCCGCCGTCTCGCGGCGGACCTTCTACGAGCACTTCAGCAGTAAGGACGAGTGCTTCGTCGCCGCCTATGACACGGTGATGGCGGAGCTGCGGCGCCGGGTCGACGAGGCCTTCAACGAAGAGGACGAATGGCCGCGAGCGGTGCGGGCCGGGATCGGGGCGATGCTCGAGTTCCTCACCGCCGAGCCGCACCTGGCTCGCCTCAGCATGGTCGAGGCGCTGGTTGCCGGGCCGGTCGTCGTCGAGCGCTACGACGCCGCGATCCAGGGCCTCGTCCCCTACTTCGAAGCCGGCCGCAAAGGCCGCCCGGCGGAGGTCCTCGCCGGCCTTTCCCCCAGCACCGAGGAGGCGCTGGTCGGCGGCATGGTCTCGCTGATCTCGCGCCGGGTCTTCGCCGACCGCACAGAGGAGCTGGAGTCGCTTCTCCCCGACCTGACCGAGTTCGCGTTGACGCCCTACCTCGGCAACGCCGCGGCGGCCAAAGTCGCGCGCCAGGGCTGAGCACTCGCCGCCTCCAAGACCTTGTAGTTGACGCTATGGAGTTATGCTGTCCCGAACACGAACATACGTTCGTATGGAGATCGCCTGCGTCATCGACAAACGCTTGGTGCTGTTGGCGACTTCCCCGCGCCCGGGTCGTGCCGGGGGGCCCCGGCCCGGGCGCGTAGTACATACAGACGGAGCAGCTGAGGTAGCCGATCCCGTTGTGGCGGCCGAGGCGACCGAAGCGATGGTGCGGGCGCTGGAGGGGATCGGCGCCGCGGTCGAGTCCGAGCAGGCGGGGGAGGCGTTCTTCGCGGTCGACGGCCTGCGCGGCCTCTACGGCGGCAGCTCCGCCGGCGTCCTCGCCGCGGCCCGGCGGGCGGTGGGGGAGGAGCGGCGGATCGCCACCGGGCGAACCCGGCTCGCCGCCTTCTTGCGCGCCGAAGAGTGGCCGCGACCGGTCCCCATCGCGGCGCTGCGTCACCGGCTCGGCGTCGCCGAGCGCGAGGCCGACGGGCTGACCGAGGCATTGGCGCGCCTCGGGATCGGGACCCTGCGGGATTTCTCCCGCCTCTCGGCCGACCAGGTCTCCGACCGCTTCGGGCCGCTGGGCCTGCGGGCGCTGCGCCTCTGCCGCGGCGAGGAAGAGCCGCTGCGGCCGCGGACGCCGCACGAGGAGGTGGCCGAGAAGATCGAGCTGCCGGAAGGGACCGCCGGCCGCCAGCTCGACCGGGCGCTGGAGCTGCTCGTCGACCGCCTGCTGGCGGCGCCGCAGCGCAAGGGGAGGACGCTGCTCGGTCTGCGGCTGGGGGCACGGCTGGCGAGCGGCGGCAGCTGGAGCGTCGAGCAGGGCCTTGGCCGTCCGAGCGCTTCGCCGCGGGTGCTGCGTAACGTCCTCGGACCGCGGCTCGAGGAGCTGCCGGGCCCGGCGACGGCGCTGCGCCTGCGGGCGGTCGGCCTCGGTCCGCCGGCCCGCGACCAGCTCGAGCTGGCGGTCGGTGGGGCGGAGCCGCGGCGACGGCGGCTGCGGACGGCGGTTCGCGAGGTCCGCGCCGCCCAGGGCGCCGAGGCGCTGCTGAAAATCCTGCCCGTCGACGGCGGCTCCCGCGTGCCCGAGCGCTGGGCGATGCTGACCCCCTATCCCGAACTCTGATGCCGCGCCTCCGTCGTCTCTACGCCCCCGAGCGGGTAGCGGTCCGCACCGACCCCCGCGGCGCCCCGCTGCTGGTCGAGGGGGTGACAGTTGAGGCCGTCCGCGAGGAGTGGCTGGTCGAGGACCGCTGGTGGACGCCGCAGCCGCTGCGCCGCCACTACTTCGAGCTGGCGACCGCCGACGGCTGCGCCCTCACCGTCTTCCGCGCCGCCGGTGCCCAGCGCTGGTACCGGCAGCGAGCCTGAGTCCCAGGGAGTTATCGATGTACGTCGAGCTGCACGCCCACTCCGCCTTCTCCTTTCTCGACGGCGCCTCGACCCCGCTGGAGCTGGCAGCCGCCGCCGCGTCCCAGGGCTATCCCGCCTTCGCCCTCACCGACCACGACGGCGTCTGGGGCTCGATGGAGTTCGCCCACGCCTGCAAGGGCTTCGGCGTCCGCCCGCTCACCGGCGCCGAGCTGACGCTTCAAGGCGGTCGCCACATCACCCTGCTGGTCGAAGACGAGCGGGGGTACCGGAACCTCTGCCGGCTGCTCACCGCCGCCCACTCCCACACCCGCGACAACACCACTCGATCCCAGGCCCAGCCGTGGGCGACCCTGGAGCAGGTGGAGGAGCACGCGGAGGGGCTGGTCTGCCTTTCGGGCTGCGCGCAAGACGGCGCCGTCGCCGGAGCGTTCGAACGCGGCGACACCGCCGCGGGGGAGCGGCTGGGCCGGCGCCTGCTCGCCGCCTTCGGCGCCGACCGCTTCCGGATCGAGCTGCAGCGGCCCTACTGGCGCCGTGACCGCGCTCGCAACCGCTGGCTGGCGCTGCTCGCCGAGCGGCTCGAGGTTCCCTGCGTCGCGACCGGCAACGTCCACTCCCACGACCGCCGCCGGGCGCCGCTGCAGGACGCGCTGGTGGCGATCGGTCTCTGCGAGACCTTGGAGGAGTCCGAGCCCAGGCGCCGTGGCAACTCGACCTCGGCGCTGACCTCGCCGGCGGCGATGGCCGCCCGCTTCGCCGAATACCCCGAGGCGGTCGCCGAGACCGGGCGGATCGCCGAGCGGCTGCGCTTCGACCTCACCGAGCAGCTCGGCTACCGCTATCCCGGCAGCGAGGATCCCGGCGCCGACGCCGAGCTCGCCCGCGTCTGCAACCACCACCTCGGCGAGCGCTACAGCGGCAACGCCCGCCTACTTGAGGCGCAGTGGCGGCTGGAGGAGGAGCTGGCGATCATCCGCAAGCTCGGCCTCTCCGGCTTCTTCCTCCTCCACCGCGATCTGCTCGAGCTGGCCCGCGAGGTCGCCGCCGAGGTCCGCGGCCCGGAGTCGGCGCGCGGGGTGCTGCCGCCGGGGCGGGGGCGCGGCTCCAGCGTCAGCTCGATCGTCTGCTACCTGACCGGCCTCTCCCATGTCGACCCGGTCGAGGCCGACCTCTTCTCCGGCCGCTTCCTCAACGAGGAAACGACCTCGATGCCGGACATCGACCTCGACTTTCCCCGCGACATCCGCGAGGTCCTGATCCCGCGCGTGCACGAGCGCTACGGCCACGAGCACTCGGCTCTGGTCGCCGCCTTCCCGACCTACCGGCCGAAGGGCGCGGTCCGCGACCTCGGCAAGGCGCTGGGGCTGCCGCCGGCGGAGATCGACAAGGTGGCGAAGACGGTCGGCTTCTTCGAGGGCGCGGCGGAGATCGACCGCAACCTCGTCGCCGCGCTCGGGCCCGAGCGGGCGCAGGAGCCGCGCTGGCGGGCGCTGCTGCCGCTCGCCGCCGAGATCATGGGCTTGCCGCGCCACTCCTCCCAGCACCCGGGCGGGATGGTGATCTCGACCCGACCGCTCGTCGACGTCTGCCCGGTCGTGCCGGCGGCGATGGCCGGGCGGCAGACGGTGCAGTGGGACAAGGACAGCTGCGCCGACGCCGGCTTCCTCAAGATCGACCTACTGGGGCTGGGGATGCTCTCGGCGGTCGAGCGCTGCGTCGAGGAGATCGGCCAGGCGCGCGGCGAGCGGCTCGACCTCTCGCGGATCCCGCTCGACGACGAGGAGGTCTACGAGTCGATCCGCGCCGCCGAGACCACCGGCGTCTTCCAGATCGAGAGCCGGGCGCAGATGCAGATGCTGCCGCGGACCCAGCCGCGCGATCTCGACGACGTCATCGTCCAGGTGGCGCTGGTGCGGCCGGGGCCGATCCAGGGCGGCGCGATCCACCCTTATATAGAGCGGCGGAAAGCGCTTCGCGAGGACTCCGACTTCAAGATCCCCTACGAGCACCCGCTGTTGGAGCCGGTGCTGGAGGAGACGCTGGGAACGATCGTCTTCCAGGAGCAGGTGATCGAGGTGGCGATGGCGCTCTCGGGCTTCAGCTCCTCGGAGGCCGAGGGGCTGCGGCGGGCGATGAGCCGCAAGCGCTCTGAGGAGGCGATCCGCGAGCACCACCAGCGCTTCATGGCCGGCGCCGGCGCCAACGGCGTCTCCGAGGAGATCGCCGAACGGGTCTGGAGCCAGATCCAGGGCTTCTCCGGCTTCGGCTTCCCGAAGGCGCACTCGGCCGCCTTCGGGCTGCTTGCCTACCAGTCGGCCTGGCTGCGGATCCACTACGGGCCGGAGTTCCTCTGCTCGCTGCTGAACGAGCAGCCGATGGGCTTCTACCCGCCGGACTCGCTCGTCCACGAGGCGCAGCGGCGCGGCATCCGCGTTGCCGCGGTCGACGCCAACCGCAGCAAGGTCCTCTGCCACGTCGAGTCGCCGCGCACAGAAGGCGACGTCCGCGGCGGCTTGCAGGTGCGGGTCGGGCTCGGCTACGTCAAGAGCGTGAAGAAGGAGGAGATGGAGGCGCTTGTTGCCGAGCGCGATCGCGGCGGTCCATATAAAGGGATCGCGGAATTGGCTTCGCGCTCGGGGGCCGGGCTGCCGAGCCTGGAAAAGCTCGCCTGGGCGGGCGCCCTCGACGGTATCCCTATTGGCTCCGAAGACGACCGGCGCGAGGCGCTCTGGCGGGTCGGCGTCACCGCCGCCGCCCGGCTCAAAGACAGCGGCACCCAACTGGCGCTGCCGATGGAGCCGCCGGCGCCGCCCGAGCTGGAGCCGCTGGGGGAGTGGGGAAGGCTGATCGCCGACTACCGCTCGACCGGGATGACGGTGGAGAAGCATCCGATGAAGCTCCTGCGCCCGACCCTCGACCCGGAGCTCGCCCGCACCTCCGACCTGACCGAGCGCGACCACGGCTCGACCGTCGAAGTCGCCGGCATGATCACTGCCCGCCAGCGCCCGGAGACCGCCAACGGCATCACCTTCCTCCTCCTAGAGGACGAGCGCGGCTCGGTCAACCTCGTCGTCCCGCCCTTGGTCTTCGATCGCCGCCGAGCCCTCGTCCGCAGCGCCCCCCTGCTCCGCGCCCGCGGCCGCCTCGAGCGCCGCGAAGGCACCGTCAACGTCGTCGTCCACGACCTGGCGCCGCTGCAGCGGAGCGCAAAGCCGCCGCCCCGCGAGCCACGCCAGCGCGCCGTCGCCGAGCTGCGGGAGGTCGCCCCCGCCGGCCACAGCTTCGGCCGCCGCGGCCGCTAGACCCGCAGCACGATCTTGCCGCCGCCGTGGTGGTCTTCGGCGGCACGGTGGGCCGCGGCGACCTGCTCGAGCTCGAAGACCCGGTCGACGTGGACCTGCAGCTTCCCGGCCTCGATCAGCGCGTCGAGGCCGGCCAAGCCGACCGGATCCGGCTCGACGAGAAAGCCCGTCGCGCGCCGCTTCGACTCCTCGACGTGCCGCACCAGCTCCTCCGGCACGCCGCTCGGCACCGAGACCAGCAACCCGCCCGGCCGCAGCACCGGCAGCGAGCGCTCGCCCAGCTGCCCGGTGAAGTCGATCACGGCGTCGAGCTCGCCGACCAGCTCCTCGAAACGCTGCTCGCGGTAATCGATGACGACGTCGACGCCGAGGCCTTCCAGCCACCCGGCCTGTTCGGCACGGGCGGTGCCGATCACGTTGGCACCGCGGGCCTTGGCGATCTGCACCGCCAGGTGGCCAACGCCGCCGGCGGCACCATGGATCAGGAGGTCGTCGCCCTCCTGCAGGCGGATCGTGTCGACGACGATCTGCCAGGCGGTCAAGCCAGCCAGCGGCAGCGCTGCCGCCTCCTCGTGCGAGAGCACGTGGGGCTTGGTCGCGAAGTGGCGGGAGGGCGCAGTGACGAACTCGGCGTAGGCGCCGGCTTCGCGGGGGAACCAGGGCATGCCGAAGACCTCCTCGCCAACCGCAAACCGGGTGACGCCACCGCCGACCTCCACCACCTCGCCGGCAACATCCCAGCCGAGGCAGAGCGGCGGCTCGCCGAGGACGCCGGCCATGCCTTTGCCCGTCCGCGTCTTCAAATCGACCGGGTTGACCCCGGCGGCGCGGACCCGGACCTTGATCTCGGTCGGGATCGGCGAGGGCTCCGGCACCTGCTCCACCGCCAGGGCCTCCGGAGGGCCGAACTCCCGCAGGATCGCCGCGCGCACGGGCCGATGATACGTCGCGCCCGACCTACTCGAACGCCTCCGGGCGCTCTGGCGCCCGGAGGCGTTCGAGTGCCCTTCGAGGATCGCTGGGGTCCAGGCCGCGACCTTGCCCCTGCCCCACCCGTTGGGATCGGCGCCGGGCTCGACACAGCTGTGGATCCCGCCCCCCGGCTCCACTTCCGCCCAGACGACTTCGCCGTCGCCGCCGGGCGCGTCGTCTTCGCTGATCACGCACAGCTTCAGGCACTTTCGCGTGTGCTTGGGGACGCTTGCCAGCGGCAGCGCCGCCCGCAGCACCGTCGCCATCTCCTCGGCGGTCATCCCTTCTTCGTCCTCGGCGACGACGTGATGGTGGCGCCAGCGGGCGACTCCAGCGATCAGGCCCATCGTTCGCCGCGTCTTGTGAGTGAGTGCATAGTTGCGGCGCCGGCCCGGCCCCTCCTGCTCGGCAACCAGGCCCGCGGTATGGAACAGTCCCGCCCGCCGGTTCACCTGGTGGTAGCTGAGCCCGTGCGGTCCCCGGGCGAGCTCGGTCGGGGACCGCGGTTCGCAGCTCAGTTCCGCCACCATCCCCGCCTCCCAGAGGTCGGCCAGCAGCCCCAGTGATGCCCACGCATGAGCGTCGATCCGGCCGTCGGGGAGCCGCGTCATCGAGGTATCGGCGAAGCGGTTGACCAGGTTGTAGAGCTCGGTGCCGCAAGGGTCGCTCAAGGTATGCACGACTTTTGAGGGGACCCCGGGTTCCTCTTCCCGGTCGATCACTTCGAGTTCGGCCAGCATGCCGGAATAGCGGTAGATCGTCCGCGGGGCGTAGCCGGGGACCCGCTGGGTCAGTTCCTTGGTTCGCAGCGGCCCTTCCCCTAGCGCCATCAAGATCGCCCCGGTCGCCCCTGCGCTCAGCAGACGCAGGACGTCAGCGGTGGACGCGCCTGCCAAGCAGGCGTCCTCCTCCTGCGAGGGCCGCATCGGCACGTTCGAGACTCCGGTCGTTATCTGCTCGTAGCCTCCAGCGTCTGAAGTTGGCGCCATTGACTGGTTCTCTATGGGTACCCGCTGATCCAGCCCTCGAACCGCCATTGCTCGGCACGGCAGATCGCTAATCTCACCGCCTCCGCCGCATGAACCCGACCGAGAACGACAAAACCCGCTGGCTCGCCCTCTACGTCCTCTGCGCGGGGATGCTGATGATCGTCCTCGACGCGACGATCGTCAACGTTGCCCTGCCGTCGATCCAGGACAGCCTCGACTTCTCTCAGGCCAACCTCGCCTGGGTCGTCAACGCCTACATGATCCCCTTCGGCGGGCTGCTTCTCCTCGCCGGCCGAATGGGCGATCTGCTCGGCCAGCGCCGTGTCTTCCTGATCGGCTTGGCGATCTTCACCATCGCCTCGCTGGTCTGCGCCGCCTCGGTCTCCCAGGAGATGCTTGTCGGCGCCCGTTTCGTCCAAGGCGTCGGCGGCGCGCTGGCCTCCGCGGTGATCCTGGGAATGATCGTGACGATGTTCCCGGAGCCCGCGGCGCAGGCGAAAGCGATCGGCGTCTATGGCTTCGTCGCCTCGGCCGGCGGCTCGATCGGCCTTCTACTCGGCGGCGTCCTCACCGATGCGATCAGCTGGCATTGGATCTTCCTGATCAACCTGCCGATCGGGATCGCCACCGCCTACCTGGCGACGCGGCTGGTCGCCAACCCGGACGGGATCGGCCTCAGCGCCGGCGCCGACTTCCCCGGCGCTGCCTTGATCACCTCTTCCCTGATGCTCGGCGTCTTCACGATCCTGCGGATCGAAGCCTGGGGCTGGAACGACCCCCGCATCTTCGTCCTGGGAGCGGTCTCGCTGGCGCTGCTGGCGATTTTCTTCCATCGCCAGGCGACGATCGCCAACCCGCTGATGCCGCTGCGCCTCTTCCGCTCGCGCAACGTCGCCGGCTCCAACGCGCTGCAGGCGCTGCTGGTCGCCGGCATGTTTGGGATGTTCTTCCTCGGCGCGCTCTACCTGCAGCGGGTGCTCGGATACAGCCCGCTCGAGGTCGGCTTCGCCTTCCTGCCGACGACGCTGGTGATGGGCACGCTCTCGCTCGGCTTCTCGGAAAAACTGATCATGCGTTTCGGCCCCCGCACGACCCTGATCCCCGGCGTCTGCCTGGTCGTCGTCGCCCTGCTTCTCTTCGCCCGCACCCCGGTCGACGCCAACTACTTCGTCGACCTGCTGCCCCCCTTCCTGCTGATCGGCATCGGCGTCGGCACCTCGTTCCCGGCGATCATGACCCTGGCGATGTCGGGCGCCACCCCCGAGGATGCGGGCCTCGCCTCCGGCTTCGTCAACACCAGCATGCAGGTGGGCGGGGCGATCGGGCTCGCGGTTTTGGCGACCCTTTCCGGGGAGCGCACGCAGTCCCTTCTCGACGACGGCGAGAACCTCGCCCAGGCGCTGACCTCCGGCTATCACGTCGCCTACCTGGTCGGCGCGATCCTGGCGGCGATCGCGGTGGCGATCGCGGTCTTCGTCCTGCGGGCGCCGCGGCCGCAGGAGATGCCGGCGGCTCAGGAGGAGCCGGAACCGGTCTTCTCCGAGGTCAGCTGAGCCGACTACTCAGCGGCACTTAAAGGTCACCGGGGGCTGGCCGATGAGAAGGTGATGGCCGCACCTCCCTCCTTCTCCTCAGCCGCGATGCCGGCTTTTGCCGAGACGCCCGACGAGCGGGCGCGGATGGGGAGGATCTCGGGGGTCCTCTGGATCCTCGCCTCCTTCATCACCGTCGCCAGCTGTTATCAGCCTGGCGCCCAGCACGTGGCGATCGGCTGGGTCTACGCCCTCAGCGGGCTGTTCTTCCTCTACGGCCTCGCCTCGGCGGTCGGCTGGCTGCGCTGGGACCGTGCCTCGATCAAGCTCCTAGGGATCGGGATGGCCCTAACGATCCCGGTCATTGGCCTCGGCATCTTCTTCACCGGCGGGGCGATGAGCTTCGTCCAGCCGATGCTCGTCACCACCCTCCTCTACGCCGCCTTCTTCTTTCCGACGCGGTGGGCGTGGCCGCTCTCGATCGAGCTGATCCTCGTCGCCGGAACCCCGATCGTCTACGACGGCAACGCGATCGAAGAGGCCTTCCTGCCCCACTACGTCGCCCTGGTGGCCGGCTTCCTCTCGGCCACCTGGGTCCTCGTCGGCCTGCGCAAGCGGCTGCTTGAGGCCGAGCTCCACCAGCGCGACATCGCCCACCGCGACCCCCTCACGGGTGTCGCCAACCGCCGCCGCTTCGACGTCGTCCTGGCGGGCGAGATCGCCGCCCGCACCCGCCCCCGCGGCGGGCGCCGCCAAGGCGACGAGACCCCGCTCGCTCTGCTGATCCTCGACCTCGACGACTTCAAGACGATCAACGACAACCACGGCCACCCGGTCGGCGACGCGATCCTCCGCCAGGTCGCCGAGCGCGCCCAGTCGATGCTGCGCGCGGGTGACACCCTCGCCCGGATCGGCGGCGACGAGTTCGCGATCGTCGCCCCCGGCGTCCACGCCGCCGCGGTCCGCAACCTCGCCGAGTCGGTCTGCCACGCCGTCGCCACCAGCTACTCCGACGCCGGCACCCCGTCCCCCTCCGCCTCGATCGGCTGGGCCGTCTTCCCCGACGACGGCCTCGACTTCGAGACCCTGATCAACGCCGCCGACGCGCGGATGCTGAGCAGCAAGCGCTTCTCTGAGCCGGCCGCCGTCTGAGTCGCGCGTTTCGGGGAATAGGATCGGCAGATGCAGCCGGAGAAGAAGCCCGTCAACTGGCGCGCCTGGCTGGTCGGCATCCTCAGCGCCCTCGTCCTCATCGTCGCGCTGCAGAACTCGCAGGAGGTCAGCTTCGAAGTCCTCTTCGCCAGTTTCCAGGCGCCGCTGATCGTGGTGATCCTGCTGGCGACGGCGATCGGCGCGCTGATTGGCTACATCGCCCCGCTGGTCCGCCGTCATCGCCGCGAGGAGCGCCAGCAGCGCCACAACTCCTGATCTTTTAAGCTTCCCTGTGCAAAGGGGAAGCTGCAAGGGAGATGGAGATGACGGTTCTTCAGGACGAGATTCCGCAGGACTGGTACGAGACCGCCTTCACCGGCATGAGCGCGGAGATGGCGTGGACCGAGCGGACCGAGTCGGAAATCAAGCGGGCGCTGACGATGCTGCGACCGCAGGGCGGCGAGCGGATCCTCGACCTCGCCTGTGGCACCGGCCGCCACTCGCTGGAGCTGGTGCGCCAAGGCTTCTCCGTGGTCGGCGTCGAGATCGGCGAGGAACTGGTCGAGATCGCTCGCAAGGACGCAGAGGAGCAGGGGCTGGACGCCGAGTTCATCCAAGGCGACCTGCGTGAGCTCGACTTCGACGGCGAGTTCGACATCGTCCTCAACCTCAACGACGGCGCCGTCGGCTACTTCGAGACCGACGAGGAGAACCACCGCACCTTCGAGGTGATCGCGCGGGCGCTCAAACCCGGCGGCCAGAACCTGATCCAGGTCCCGAACGTCCTCTACGCGCGAGCCCACCTGCCCCAGCGCTCCTGGATCCCCAGCTCGTCCATGGTCGAACTGGTCGAGCACCGCTGGAACAAGAAGGACTGCTACATGGAAGGGGCGATGATCCCGGTCAAATTCGGCGAGGTCCTCGAGAACCTCGACAAGCGAATCGAATTCCGCCAGCGCCTCTACACCGTCGACGAGCTGCGCGAGATCTACGCCTCGGTGGGGATGACCTTCGAGCGCGTCTTCCACGGCAACGGCCGGCCGAAGGAACCGACCGACTCGCAGTTCGAGATCTTCGCGGCGGCCAGGAAGTCCTAGACACCGTGACTAAAACAGGATAAATACTCGGGTTTTTTTATGCTAATCTGACCTTCGCTGGAAGTCCTTGCCGCCTCGCACGCGGCATGTCCAGAAAGGGGGTGATGGAGCTTGCGTGCTGGGGCCACTGGGTTGTCCCTGTTGTCGGTGTCCCTCAACGTCGATGTCCTCACAGCCTTGGAGGGCGGCGAGCTTGCCCTGGCTGACCTCAGCCAAGCGGTCGGCCATCCGCCGGCGACCACGATGCGCGGCTACCTGAAGGCGCTCGTCGACCTCGGTGTGGTGGAACGCCATCAGGCGGCAGGCTTTCCCGGGCCGGTCGCCTACTCGCTTTCTAGGCCGGGCGCGGAGCTTCTCATCGTTGCTGCCGGGGTCCAGCGCTGGCTGGACGATGCGCCTAACGGCTCGGTCCCCCTTGGCAGTCCGGCTGCGAAAAGCTCGATCAAAGCCCTGGTCGAGGGATGGAACTCGACGATCGTCAGGATCCTCGCTACTCACCCCCTGACGCTGACGGAGCTCGCGCGACTCATCTCCAGCATCAGCTACCCGACCCTCGAGCGCCGGGTGGCGGCGATGCGGCGGGTGGGCTTGACTCAGGCAACGCGCGACAACGGTGGCTCTCGCGGGACCCCCTACCAGGCCAGCCGCTGGCTGCGGCAAGCAGCGGCACCGCTGGCGGCGGCAGTCGGGTGGGAGCGCCGCTGGGCCCGCGAGCAGACGAAGGCGATCGGGCGACTCGATATCGAGGCTGCCTTTCTCCTCGCCGCCCCGCTTCTCGACCTGCCCGATGATGCGGACGGTGTCTGCCGTCTTGGGGTGGAGATGCGGTCCGGCTCGAAGCTGGAGTACGCCGGGGCGATGCTGAAGGTCGCTCGGGGCCGTCTCCTCTCTTGTAGCGCCCATATGAAGGGCCGACCGGACGCTTGGGCGACCGGCACTACGGCCGGCTGGTTTGGCTCAGCCAGCTGCCCCACGGGCGCCGAGCTCGAGTTCGGAGGCGACGTCCTCCTGGCTCGCCATCTCGCCGCGGCAATGCGGGCCATTCTGATCCCTGCCGCCCTTGCCGAGGTCCTCTAGTCGTGGGGGGCCGACGGCGGCGTGCACGGCGCGGATCGGCGCCTCGCAGATTTCCGTCGCAGGGATTTTGCAGCCCTTTCTCGCAGGCATCGGGAGCAATCGCGCTATCGAGGCGAGCGACGCTCCAACTTTCTTGATTGCTCGCCACCGATTCCTTAGGAATGGAGAGGGAAACAACTCCGGCGCATCGGAGCGCCGGGAATCCAAGGAGGAATTGAATGAAGCACGTAAAGATGCTCGGCCTGCTGGTCATGGCCGCCGCGTCGCTGATGGCATTCGCCAGCAGCGCCTCTGCAGCCCCGACCCTCACATCTCCGGAAAAAGTGGAGTACACAGGCGAACTCAGCGCCACGTTGGAGTCGGGAACTTCGGCTCTACTGAAAGCAGGCATCGAAGACACATGCACCGAATCGACGGCTAAAGGGACGGTTAGCGTCAACAACGAAACCCACGCCGAAGGCGCTCTTTCGGCGTTGACCTTCGGAAAATGCAGCCAGGACACCACCGTCATCAACGCCGGTAGCCTGACAGTTAAACCGAACGGTACAGTGGCGACCAAGAACAGCCGGGTGGAAGTCAAGGTCACAAGCCTCGGCATCACCTGCTTCTACGGTGCCGAAGCTACCAACATTGACATCGGGACCCTTACACCGACCAACGTTACGGGTAGCACAGCGACAATGGACATCAACACGACGGAACTGGTGAGGCTCTCCGGGAGCAACACCACCTTCTGCGCAAGCAAAGGCACCTGGACCGGCAGTTACAAAGTTACAACCCCGGACACCCTGTACCTCGGATAGCCCAATCTCCGTACTGCGGTACGCAGATCGACGTAGGACGCGAAGGGAGGCGGGCCGCCCGACCGGGCGGCCCGCCTCGTTTGAGCTTCTAGGGACCCACCTTCGTTCCTTGACACGACCGTTCCTATATCGTACGGTGTCCGGGCAAAGCTCCAATTAGTCGGAGCAAGACAGGGAGATTGGAAGCGATGGGCAGCAGGGGAATGGGGCGACACACTACTTTTGGCGCGATCACTGCAGCCGTCGTCGCGCTGCTGTGTCTCCTGGCTCTCTCCGTCCCCCTGAAGGCCCAGGCGGCAGTCGAACAGCACCTCTTCGATGCCACTCTCTCGCTGACGGGCAGTTGCGAAACCGACAAATTCGACGAAGTCCGCGACCCGTGGTGCCCCGGCCCCCCTGGTCCCAGCATGCCTTTTCAAAACCCGAACATAGCGATTGACTGGTTCGGCGACATGTACGTGAGCAGCCATGTGGAATCAGGTACGTGGGCTGGGCGAGTGGATGTCTTCAGCCCGACCGGGCAATTCATCACCGAGTTGGATGTGCCCGGGGCTAAAAGTCTTGTAGTCGACCCCAAAGGCAACCTCTACGTTCATCAGTCTAATCCCGGAGGGTTCACGGGGGTCACCCTCTTCAGGCCGACCGGAACCTACGACCCAGTGGCAGGGGAGATCGCCTATGAAAATCCGGGAGAGGCCATCATCGAAAGTCAGTCAGGGGGGACTGCATGCGATGAACACAGTGCGTCCGGAATCCTCGGGCTCGCCATAGACCCGGTGACCGAACACCTTTTCGTCAGCCCGCAGGGGGCCTGTGTGGCGGAATGGAGCTCGGCGGAAGAAGGTCCCGAACTGCTCGATCGGACGATCGGCAGCGGGACGCTGATCAATCAGACCAAGTTCATCGCGGCCGACGCCGCTCACAATCGACTCTATGTGAGTGAGGAACCTCCTCAAGAAGCAAGCATCATCGAGGTATTCGAACTGGCCCCCCCACATGCGCACCTGGGCACGATCGACGGCCACAGCACTCCGAACGGCAAATTTCTCGCCGTGCGCGGCGACGACCCGATCGCAGTCGACGAAACCAGCGGCAACCTGTTCGTCTCCGAGCTCTCCGCGACCCCCCTGGTCTACGAATTCGGTCCGGGCCTCGACGAGAACGAAGAACTTCTCAACACCTACAAATACGCGGGCTTCAACGCCGGCGGCTTCCCGCTGCAGATCGCAGTCGACAACGCGGTCTCCAGCCCCAACCACCGCAGCTTCTACGTCCCGAGCCCCGCCGCGGCGGGCAAACTACAACACACCTTCGCCTTTCGCTTCTCAGAAGTCGGCCCGCCGGAAGTGAATTCCCCCAGCGCCTCGGGGATCTCAGAAACCGAAGCGGTGGTGGGGGCAAGCATCAACCCCAACGGCGGGCAGACCAGCTACCGCGTCGAATACACCACCGCCCCCTCGGGCTTCGCGGGCGCAACTGTCGCGGCCTCCGGCACCCTGCTGTCGGGAATCGCCTTCGTGCCGGTCTCTGCCGCCCTCAGCGGCCTCGCCCCCGGCACCACCTACCGCTTCAGAGTGGTGGCCGAAAATGAGATCGGCACCGACGAAGCCGAAGGCAGCTTCCGCACCTACGCGACCCCGCTCCTCGGCGGACCCTGCGCGAACGATGCCCTGCGGATCGGCCCCTCCGCCGCACTGCCAGACTGCCGGGCCTACGAGCTAGTCACCCCCGCCAACACCGGCGGCCACACCCCGCTTGGTTCCAGCGAGGGTGGGCGCAACTTCGCGACGCTGCACGCCTCGCCCGACGGGAACCGGGCGAGCTTTCGGATCGAAGGCGGCTCGATCCCGGGCTTTGAAGCCGCGGGAGCGGGCAACGGGGACGACTACCTCTCGCGGCGGGGAAGCGGCGGCTGGGTAACCGAACTGGTCAGCCCAACCGGCACCGAAGCACCGAAACCCACCCCGGGTGGCTTCTCGCCCGATCAGGAATACTCCTTCTGGGGGGAAAACAACCGCGGAGAAAACGGCGAAGAGGGCTTCTTCTTCAACCCCTACATCCACTACCCCGACGGGCACTCCGAGCCGGTGGGGCGGGGGAGCCTGGGGATCGACCGCGAAGTCGACGCGAAACTGATCGGGCCCAACGGCTCCCACACGATCTTCATCGGCACCCAGGCCCCGATACAGCTGGAGCCAAACGCGCCGCCCTCGGGAACGCGGGCGATCTATGACCGCACCGCAGACGAAGTAACCCACGTGGTATCGCTCTTGCCGGGGGACAAAACCCCGGCAGCGGGCGAAAACGCCGAATGGGCGGGCGTCTCTCTGGACGGCGCGGGGGTGGCCTTCCGGCTCGCGGGCAGCGACATGCTCTACCTGCGCCAGAACAACGAAGAAACCTACGAAGTCGGCGCCGGCGTGACCTTTGCGGGGGTCGCCGAAGGCGGCGGCCGGGTCTTCTACCTGAAAGGCGGGAACC